>Ga0209348_1000534_pt1 | contig 19598 bp, 37 predicted proteins | sample ETNvirenome_2_30_FD_184065 | JGI IMG/M metagenome (GOLD analysis project Ga0209348, IMG submission 184065) | Marine viral communities from the Pacific Ocean - ETNP_2_30 (SPAdes) (version 2) | ecosystem: Environmental > Aquatic > Marine > Oceanic | place: Pacific Ocean | collected 2013-06-22
AAAACTTTCTTGCAACACATCCAGCTGAGCTACCAAAACTTATTAACGAAGCAAGAGAGATTAACAAAGCCAACACAACATTCATCGACACAATATTAAAACACGAACACAACGGCCGCATACACGCTGATATAAATCAGATACGATCTGACCAAGGCGGTACAGTTACAGGCAGGTTTAGTTATAGTAATCCAAACCTACAGCAGATACCAGCAAGACATAAAGTATTAGGACCAATGATTCGATCTTTGTTTATACCGGAGGAAAAACATACCTGGGGTTGCTTTGACTACAGTCAACAAGAACCACGTATACTCGTACACTTTGCATCGTTGATGAAATTGGAAGGAACTGGTACAATTATTGATGCCTACAAAGATGGCAGTGCAGACTTTCATCAGATGATTGCTGACATGGCCGGTATCGATCGTAAACAAGCAAAGACAATTAATTTAGGTATTATGTATGGCATGGGTAAGAATAAACTTATGGCAGAACTAGGACTTATGAAAGACGCTGCTGAGAATCTTTTGAAAACATATCATCAGAAAGCGCCTTTTGTAAAAATGTTATCAGAAGCAGTCAGTAGAAGAGCAGATGATTCTGGTAAGATTAGAACGATTGGGGGAAGACTATGTCACTTTGATATGTGGGAGCCACACGGTTTTGGTATTAAGAAACCACTCAAGCACGCTGATGCACTCAGGGAGCATGGACCGGGGATTAAGAGAGCGTTCACATACAAAGCACTTAACAAACTAATACAAGGATCAGCAGCAGACATGACAAAAAAATCTATGTTGGCCCTTTACAGAGAAGGAATCATACCCCATGTACAAATTCATGATGAACTTGATATATCAGTATCAGGCCCTGAAGAGTCAGAGCAAATTATTAGAATTATGGAAGAAGCGGTACAGTTACAAGTACCGAACAAAGTCGACTACGAAAAAGGGGTGAGTTGGGGTGAAATACGGTAACGATAGTCCCGTTGAAATTACTTTGGGGGTTTGCGACAACTGTGAAAACTACGTTCCTTTTGTTAGATTAGTTACAGAAGAAGATGAAAGAATCTATCAATGTATGTCTTGCAAAACAAAACACCAACAACACGTCAATGGTAAAATTACATTTAATTACTTAGATGAAGGTTTTCTTTTTAAGAGAAATTAGTAACGGCAGTGGGAAAACTGCCGTTACTGTGTGATATGAAGGCGTGAAAATACTTATAAAATATATTAAATTAATATCTTGTCAAATATAATAATTGATATATATTATCCCATATAATAACAGAGAAAGAGGACAGAAATGCCTGATATAAGTAAATTTAAGTCAGTTTCAGTATCAACAGACACCCATGCAAAACTGTTAGGTTTGGCAGAAAATAGGTTTGAAGTACCCGTTAGTGTACAAAAAGTTATTGAGTTTTTACTAGAGAAAGAGTTAAAAAAGAAAAATGGTAGATCTAACGGGAAGTCACGAAGTTAAAGCTATATGCCCTCGTTGTAAGGGCAATGGCTTTATCAGAGTACAGGATAAACAATTAAATTGTCCTCAATGTGACAGTCAGGGTTGGGTTATGTTGCCAGCTTATCAATGTCGAGTTAATATTGAGGGCGGTATTGAACCACGTTGGATGAAATCAGGAGAAGCAATATGACAATTTATTACCCTAATGTTAAGATATCTCACAATGCATTACCTGAATATGATTTTGATAAATTGAAAGAGTATGCATTAAGCGAATTTAAAAATTATCCTACATATAATTTTTGGTATGCAAACACAGAACCCAGTAATCATATTGAAAGAGCTATTGCCAAGATGATGGGCTATCCAATTAAAAAACATATAGAGTATTGGACAAGACAATGTGATGCCTCTCCTTGGCACGTTGATGGTGATGAAGTTTCTTGGAGACAGAAAGATGTAATTCAAGGAGTAAAAAAGTTAGATAAACAAAAAAACGCTCAAGTTTCTAGCGCTTCTTATGTTTTATACATAAAGCTAACAGATGTTCAAGACGGAGAGTTGATGATTTTACCATACAATAGATATGTAGAGGGACGTGGTGTATTAGATCCAAACTATCAACCATTAGAAGGATCACCCATACTTAAAATAGGTCCTGAAGAAAACATGTGTGTTAAAATGGAAAACCAAGTTTATCATAAAGTAGCACCTATTCTAGGTGGGTTTAGATTAGTTTTAGTTTGGTCAGAGTGGGACTTTGTTCCAGAAGGATATCAAAAACAAAAACATTGGAGAATGACTGGTGGTGACTATGTAATTCCAACAACATGGATTCCCAATGAAAAGCAATACACGGAGCTTTAACATGAACCCAGAGGATGAATACGGATGGTAGTAGATATGGAATTAAGAAGAAGAATTAATAATGTTATGAAAGCTATGAAAGAAGCAAAACATTATGACATGAAAGTTATATGGAGTAATAAACTTCAACAGCTTTTAAAAATAAACAAAAGAAAGCAGGAATATGAAGGACTTCAAGTTCAAACTAGAATGGTACATTAGTGATTTATTGGTGTGGATAGTTTTTACAATATCGATAGGATTAATGATTGCATCTATCGTGACGATGTATAATATGTATAATGTTATAGAGACTATGTGGCTTGAAATACAACAGGTCAAAGAAACTAATATTTCTTTGTACCAATTTATTGAAGGGCATAGAAATGACTTTGATTAAGGAAAATAGAGGTGTGAGAAAAGAGATTCCTGATAGGATGATGAGTGCAACTTTCGCTCTACCAATCGATGAACGTCGAGTGGTAGGCATACTAGACTATGTTGCAAGCGACACAGGTGTAACGCCCATGGCATTCTGGATCAAACTCAAACCAACAGATTCATACCTGGACCGAGAATTGAGAGCATCTGGTAAACTGATATCAAGATGCCTGCAGCATGGCGAATCATTAAAGGATTTAGTTGACACACTATCTCAAGATAATGTGATTGGTCAGATGGCCAACTACCTACACAAAAATATGGAAGATATTATTTTAGGCAAACAACCAGAAAAGAAACAACGTATGTTATCGACTGACCCATACGCCATGAAAGAATGATGGACGAGTTTGAATTAGAGATAGATTGGATACCGGAGGATACCGGCGCGCCGTACGAGGCTGACGATGTATTTCCAAATACCCCTCCACACACGATTGATAAAATTTGTAAATCTAAGTTTGGACACACAAATTGGGCACGAATGGGGAGTATGACACCTGAAGAACTTCTTGGTAATCCATGTGAATTTGACTATGAAAAGGGAATAATATATTTTAAGAACTCTAGTTTAATATAGGAGGACACATGACTTTACCTAGTAGTGGCACTTTGGATTTCAATAGTATTAGAGCAGAGTATGCGATTGGCTCATCTAGTAATGTAGCTTTAGGTAGTTACTACAACGGTGGCTCTATTGTTCCTTACTTAGAAAATGATAGTGTTCCGACATCAGGTCAGATTTCTGTATCAAATTTTTACAGTGGTAAAGGTTTCAATCCTAATGGTTTAGTTTTTACAACTGCAGCCTCGGGTGGTAAAGCAAGTACAATTGGTATTACAGAAAGTAAAGGAACATGGATAGATAGAACAATTAAAGCTCCTGGATCTGCTGTGGGTAATTTAATATTTGAAAGTATAAATGATACCTTTGCAACCCCCAACAACATAGGTAGTTTTGTTTACGAAAGCAGTCCCTCTGTAGGAACAAGAGCTATATTTAATAACCGCAGCTTTGTTATGAGAACAAGTAGTTTTAGTGGGCCGGTAGGTTTTCAGTTTAACTTTGGTCCTGGTCAAGGAGAAACAAGTACAAGCACTCAAAGTAGGTCTGGTCCAGAAAACGGTAAAGTTATGAGATTACACGATGCTTCTTCTTTTTTAAGTCATTCTCACTCTGGAAGCTACGCTGTTAATACTTATTATATGACAATAACGTAATGCCTAAGTATACAGAAGAAGATAGAGCAAACGGAATCACAAGATCCATGTGGTTAGAACAAAATGGTTACGACGAAAGATACTATGGTGTGCACTGGGACACCGGAGAAGTATACGACAAGCAGCGCGTTACAGACGCAACACAAATAGATAAATGGAGAAAACCAAACGCAGTACAAGTAGTGCCTCCAACAGACGTAGGTGAGATATGATTTTTAGTATCCCCTTTTCTGTAATTAATGCAAACGATGATATTCAAATTTCTATTTCAAAAGCAACCAAGGTCGGTCAAAAAATTGTAAGAGAACCAGGAGAGCTTAGAACTGCTGACTTATCAAACAACTTAATACAGGAAGCACACCCACAACACAGTTGTTTATTAAAGACAGACAATAATTATTTTTTATTGGAAGGATCTGTAAAGGTTCGTTATGAATGGCAGGATGGAGATAACTTTCAAGATTCAGACGTAGAAACTTTTAGAATTGAATCTGAAAAACACCCTGAACATCTTCGTTGTAATTATCAACATGGTTCTGGTTGGATGGAAGGCACCGCTGTACTGGGCGATACACCGTGTGATTGGAAAGAAAGTCCTGTAACTTATGAACCCGACAACTCAAAAACTACATTAGAAATAATGGAAGACGGAACGAGGATTTTATGTCCTATGCAATATGAAAAAGGTTGGTCTTTTTTAAAAGCTGATGTTTCTCCTGGAGCTTCTATAGCTGCAACTAAAAGCGGCGATAAATGTTACATAGTTTTTGGTCAAAATTGTAGTATTGGCGACCAAACAATTACCAAAAATACTGTGAAAAAAATGACATCAGCATCTGTCACTATCAAAAACGAATCAGAGAAATTGTGTAGACTTATAAAAATATACAAATGAAACAACGATGGAAACAATTGAAGTTTGCTTGGGAGTATGCAACCCACTTTCAAACTGATAATGCGCCACCCCTTGATATAATATTTAAGTTTGTTAATGAGCTAGATAAGAAGGAAACCAAAACTATCTTTTCTATTTTTTCTAAAACGGAAGCTGCAAAAAAATTATTTGAGGCTGATGTACATGTTTTAGACAAAGTGAAAAATGGCAACTTCGAACCAGGTACATTTGGCGCTGAGTTTCAGTCCTGGATGCAGGAAAACAACATGGTTGATCTGTTTAAGTTTGGTTATGAAACTCGAGTGAGTAAAGCAAACAACATCAGTAAGTTTTTTAAATCTACTGTGATGGAGCATGACCTGATACATTTTTTTATGGGCTATGACACGACACCGTTTGGAGAGGTTGGAGTTCTTTCTTTCGGGCTGGCCAGGGAGTGGCGCGAATCATTTGCTACTATCTTATATGCCTCGTTTTTTATGGCTATTCGTAATACGTTTCAAAAAGAGAAATACCCACCCAATACCAAGCTGTGGATGCTGGTAGTATACAACCCATTTTTCGTATTTTGTAGGACAGTGTGGGAAGGATGGCGCCTAGGTAAGCGGGGACCGTGGTTTATGACTGTGGACTGGGACCATTATTTAAACGTGGATTTACAAGAGGTTAAAAAAGAATTAAAGTTAGATATTAAACCAAAATATTGGCACAAGATTGCCCCTATGTGGAGAGTGATGTTGAGACAATATAAACTATATGCAAAAAAACATGGGACTACAACTAACAGGAGCAAAGTATAAATATTCGTGTCGTATGGACAAAATCGTCGATACGGACGAAGACTATATTGAAGAACTAGAGATGCGATTTGAAGAGTCAGCCGACATTTGGAAACTTACTAATGAGATTATATATGGGCCTAATGGTTACATTGTCAAGATGCAAGCCTTAAAAAATGAAGTAAAAAAATTAAAGGCAGAATTGTATCTGATTAAGAAGTTTTTAGAAGAAGCAAAGAGAAAGACGAACCAACAGTTTGACTAAAATTATATTGCACAACGGCAGGTGTGGCTCTACATATTTATACTTATGTATGGATCGATACTATCGAGCACGAGAAGGTGACGATAGCGTAGGTTCTTTTGATTCTATTTACGAACGCGAACACGATCTTGGTAAATGTAATTACGTTGGACTCAATGAATTTTTAGTTCCTGAAGTGATCGATTCTTTGTATTACAATGGAGTGTTGATTACGAACAGCCCAGGACGACAAGCTGCGCGTGGTAAAGAACACAAACGCGGTGAGCTGCATAATGTTATGTTCACAACCATGGAACCGGACACACCCGCTAAACAAATGCGCCGGCAAATTGTAAAAGAAATATTAGGTAAATATTTTTTATTGTTGAAATATCCGTTGCTGACCAATCCTAAACCAGAATGGGACGTCGACTATATTAGTTGTGAACGACGCGATGTAAGACAACAGACAAAAAGTTTGTACTTGTCTATGACAACAGGACACTATCACTTCAAGCCAGGTGATGAGAAAAAAATACAACGACTCAAGAAGTTTGGACCGAGGCCCGGGGTTTTGGATAGGTGGACACAAGACATGGAATACTCCTGGAAGGTCTACAGAACGATGAAACCCAAGCGTTGTCAGACGTTGTTTATGGAGGATTTCCAAGATTTAAAACCCTTTGAAGTACTTGAATTAATTGGTATAATGGACTGGGGTAAGTATTTAGATAAAGATTTTAATGTGCCGATAGCAAAAGCCTGGAGCACATGAATTTAGAAAGATTAAACAATGCCTACGAAGCTGTAGATTTTGATATCAACAGCGATGAACACATACCCGAACTTGGTCGACAACTTGCCGACAAACAAGTTATCGTAGTCAAACAAAAAATTACAGAAGAACGACACTTTGATATTTTAGATTCCTGGGGCAGCCCAGGTATGTCTCCGGTCATTGCCGGCATTGGTCTTGGCAAACTAAAAGGACTGCACTGGAATGCTGTCAGAAATACAACCGCTCGTATCAGCAAACTAATTAATCCACGCCACCGAAGTCGTATGCAATCGGTTACGTTTCAAAAAGATAAACGAGGCCGAGCTCTTGGTATATTTACTAACGGCAAACTCGGTTGGCACAGTGATCAACCTAGTTTTGAATCAGCACAACGCGTTGTTGGTTTGGCCAGTGTCGAGGCCAGTGAAGGTAGTCAGACAAGTTTTTTGAGCACGGCTGAATGTTACGCTGCTTTATCGCACGAAGACAGATCGCAAGTTGATGAGTTGATGTGCGTCAACAGATGGGACATGATTAAGAAAAATGTTTTTGATCATTTTGCCGGTGAGCTGATTGAAGAACAACATGCCATTATGCGCTACAACGGTTGTCCGTTGGATGGATTGACGGCGCCGCTGCGAGGTGAGACAGCAAGCGGTGTACCTGGCATACACTTTCCTGGTTCTTTGTTTGGATATTTTTTAGGTATGTCTGTTGAAGAGTCTGAAAAATACATAAAACACATTTGGTCTAAGATGAATCAACCTAAATATATTTACACACATGATTGGAAAGACGGCGAAGTTGTTTATATGGACCAGGCGATTACATTGCACGCACGGCCAACTGATGTAAAAGACGGCGACCGGCGTAGGATGTGGCGCTGCAGTGGCTATCTAGACAAACTGTTTCCGGGTAAGGGCCCGATGACAATGAAGATAAATGTCGAGGGTGAGGAGATCACTTGGGACGAATTGTTTGAACGAGTCGATGAGGTTCGTTTGGGAGAATATAACCGCCAGAAATGGTCAAAAATTTTTGAGAGGATGCCATGAAACTATTATTAGATACTTATAAATACCCCAGCAGCACGCGCGCGCCGATCAACGGGTTACGTCATTACACGATAGAAGGTAAGAGTAAACCATTGCCGTCGGTAACAACGGTCCTGGGTCAAACACAACCCAAAGAAAAACAAGAAAGCCTAGAGAGATGGCGCCAGAAAGTCGGACGCGAAGAAGCTAAACGTATTACACGCGAAGCCGGTGACCGCGGTACGGCGATGCATTATTATTTGGAACAGCTGATACAAGGTACACCTACAAAAGATCTAACGACACGCGGTAAAGAAGCCGAGCCTATGGCGAAGATAATCGCGGAACGAGGATTGTCTGATGTTGATGAGGTTTACGGCATAGAAGCTGTACTATATTACCCGGATCTCTACGCGGGGAGCGTGGATTTAGTCGCAAAGTATAAAGGAAAGGTTAGCATTATTGACTTTAAACAAACGAATAAACCGAAACAAGTAGAGTGGATCGGGGATTATTTTCTACAGATGGCAGCTTATGGCATGGCTCATGACGTAGTTCACGACACTGCCATAGAGCAAGGCATTATAATGATGTGCAGTAAAGATGGATATTACCAACAATTTATGATAGAAGGAGAAGAGTTTCGTAACGCGAAGCACAAATTCTTGGGGAGATTAAATGAATACAACGGTCGTATGGGTGATAACAGCAATGTTATGGTGGCAGGGTCCGGGTGAGTATGGTTACACAGAATACGAGGCTAAACAATTCCAGGGACGTGGCGAATGTTTGGATTACATCTGGGACAACAAAGCTGATCTTGTCGAAGGACTTTTTGAAATGCATGGTCATAGCGAAACGGGAGAACGCCTCAAGACATGGGGCTTCTACTGCGAAGCAAGAAGAATCGAAATCACAGACATATAAGTGGAGATTTGACCCCCTAAAGTTTTTTTTACAAAAAATTTCTGGAAAGAGGCGGTAGATGGTAGATTTCATACTAAGTATATGTTTTTACAAAGGAAACACTCTACCACGGAGGCTTTTTCAGGCGGTAGACGGCGGTAGATTTGTCAATTTTTGGCAGTTTTTCACACTTTCTACGCGCGCGAATTTTACTTTTTATAAAATAAAAAGGGGGTCAAAATCTCCCTTATATAATATACAGTAGTTAAATGGTTAAAAGAAAAGAGAAATTAAGAGACGCCGAAGAAGTTCCAGCGAGGGGGCGCCCCACTTCCGTCAAGGTTGGTTACCGTACTATCAAGATCAAGTATGTTAATCCAGACTTTATCAAAGATGATATGACAGAAAGCTACGGCGAGTACCGCGCGCGCGAGGGCGTTATTTATATTCAAGATTCTTTGGTAGGACAAGAGCGCTGTAATACAACCTGGCATGAAATTTTACACGCTGTCGTATATGTTTATTCTCTCAATCAAGCAAACGGCCCTCTTAAAGAGGACGACGCCGAAGAACTGGTAGTCAATACCGTATCTAATGCGATGATGGCAGTATATAGAGACAACCCCTGGTTATTAGACATGTTACAAAAACATTTAAATGACCTCGATAACTGACGATATTCTCACCTGGTCTGAGAAATATTTAGAACCAAAAAATAAACACTTAGGTGACGTTCCAGTATGTCCTTATGCTAGAATGGCTAGACTACAAAACAAATATAGAATTATAGAGTGCCACAATTTTGCCAACTTTCAAGATGAGATAATTAAAGGTGCTAAATTAGCCAAAGATCCGAACATTCAAATAGTTATTATTGGCTGTGATGACATAGGTTATGAGCCAGAAGAGTTGTCTTCTGTTATAGACATACTAAATAGAATTATGGTCCCGAAAGATATTTATCTTATGGCCTCACACCCTTACGATGATGAGGAGGATGAGCCCGTTGAGTTTTTAGATACTGATGATTGGCAACCAGAAAACGAGTTTATGATGGTGTTGATACAAAAGTTCGATGAATTAGAAAAAGCTAGTGACAACTTACGAAAGACTGGTTATTATCAGCACTGGCCATCAGATTATTATGAGGGCACTGTTTTAAAACGTCAAAATTATAGGAGATACAGACCATGATGGGAATGAAAAAAAGAGTTCTTAAAAGAGGCGGAGGCGGCGTCATGAAAAAACGTTTAAAGCGTGGTGGCGATGTTGAAGCTATGAAAAAGAAAAAGAAAAAAGGTAAGAAAAAAGTTGATGCCAAAAAAAATCCAGGCTTAGCAAAACTACCTAAAAAAGTTCGTGAAAAAATGGGCTTTATGAAAAGAGGCGGCAAGGTAAAATAATGGCAAAACTTTGTCCAAGAGGAAAAGCTGCAGCGAAAAGAAAGTTTGATGTTTATCCATCAGCTTATGCCAACATGTATGCTTCGGCTGTCTGTTCAGGTAAAGTAAAACCCGGTGGTAAAAAAAGAACCAAAAAAGCAAACGGCGGTTCTGTAAATAAAATAGCAACCGGTTGTGGTAAAGTAGCAAACAACAGAAGAAAACAGACAACTTACGTCGCGATGGCTTAAATGGCCAAGAAGGGGCTAAGAGCATGGGTAGGAGAAAATTGGGTAGACATAGCCAATAAAAGATCTGACGGCTCTTATCCTAAGTGTGGTAGATCAGGCGGAGAGAAAAGAAAAAATTATCCTAAGTGTGTGCCAGCTGCCAAGGCAAGAGGAATGTCTAAAGGACAGAAAAAATCTGCCGTTGCTAGAAAAAATAAAGCAGAGGCAGGAGGCAGAAGAGCAGACAAGAAACCAAACAGAGCTGCAACCTTTTCAAAGAGAACAAAAAAAGCAAACGGCGGTATTATAAACATGCAAGATTATTATAGGGGTATGTTGTAATGAGACAAAAGACTGAAGCTAAACTTAAAAAAGTTATTAAAGGTTTAACTAAAGCGTCCAAGACGCATGCAGCACAAGCTAAAACTTTGAAAGGTGTTTTAAAAAGTGGCAAGAAAACAAGATAAAATGCCAGCAAGAAATAAGAAGAACTTCAGACCTACAAAGTCTGGAGCGGGAATGACACGCGCAGGTGTTGCCGCCTACAGACGTGCTAATCCTGGAAGTAAATTAAAAACTGCAGTGACAGGGAAGGTTAAACCTGGTAGTAAAGCTGCAAAGAGACGTAAATCGTTTTGTGCACGTAGTGCAGGACAAATGAAAAAGTTTCCAAAGGCTGCAAAAGATCCTAATTCAAGATTGAGGCAAGCTCGTAAGCGTTGGAAGTGTTGACAAAAAATGGGGGGAGTCATGAAAAACAACATAGCGATAGCAGTAGCAATATCTATTTTCTTATTTGCTTTTGCGATAAACTTTGCAATAGCGGACGTAACAGGAGCAGGATCTACAACTAATACACAATCAACAACAGGATCATCGGCTACAAACACTGCAATCACTGGTGGTTATCACAGTGAAGCTACAACAAACTATCAATCAGGCTCATCACAAACTACAACTACAACCAATTCTACAACAAACAATAACAACAGCTACACAGGTGATACCCGGACTGTGCCGTCAGCATCGGCGCCAGGTATATCTGCAATGTCACAAGATCTTTGCACAGTTGGTGTAGGTATAGGAATTCAAAAGCCACTTATAGGTGGTAGCATAGGTATTACAAAACGTGATCTTAACTGTGAACGTATGAAACTTTCTAAATTATTATTTGACTTTAATATGAAAGTTGCAGCTGTATCTATACTCTGTCAAGACAATAGGGTTTTCTCAGCTATGGCTCATGCTGGTACACCATGTCCATTCAATGGTCAAATTGGTGATGCTGCATTAGCAGAATGGAATAAGTATGAACAAGAAAGGCCAGACTTCGAAGAGTACACTAAAACATTAAGATACATGGAAAAGGTTGACAATCAAATTGCAGTTAAAGAAGAACTAGAGGCTAACCCTAATGCACAAATTATTACTGACGGCAACGGCAATATTATTAAGCTCGGTAACGACTAAAGCAAACGACGTTGTTGTTATTCCTGATACTCCCAACGTAGGTGACACTACGACTATCACAACTGTGACTACAGGTAATCCTGTAACTACTAATAATTTATTATCACAAGATTGGATTGATGGTAGTTGGGTTGGAACTATGTTTCCAGACTCATCTGATATAAATGAAAACACATGGCTGACTGGTAAGGACGGCAAGTATGCAGAGACTACATTAAACTCTGAAGACTATGTAACAATAGAAGAACTACAACAAGGATTTACATCTAACTTCGGTGCACAAATAAGATGGTGGAATAATGTTGAGTCCACTGTAACTATGACTCAATCTGTTACCAATGGTATCGACACCACAACACAAAGCACAACTTTTGAAGACACAACAAATTCTAGTTATCAAGTTAATCCTTACGGTAATACTTTAGTAATGAATCCTGATCCTGACATGACGCACGGCACTGCAACTTATAGATTTGATTTTGATATACAAGGCAACAAAAACTATAACGGAGGCCACGCCGGTGTGGATGTGCGGGACCCCACAGCAACAATAGATTATACCGCACTTAGTTCTACTACAGTTACTACAATAGAATATTGTTGGCAAAAGAATCCACCAACATGTCCTGGTCAAGATGAGATAGATGCTGTTGAAGAGATCATTAACGACATAGAAACTATTATTGTAGACTTACCTATTGAAGAAATATTTTATGAACCAGAACCTATAGAGATTGAATACTCATTCAATCCTATGTTTGAAGAAGAAATAGAAATCGAACCTATATACGAAATGCCGATCGAAGAATTTTTTTTTGAAGATGAATATTACGAAGACGTTGTCATGGACGAATATATTCCAATGGATGTTGTCGCTTTTGAAAGTATAGATTTGAATGATTCTAATGTAGAATTCTTTGACGAACTACCACCACTAGAAATGTTTGAAGAACTGCCTCCAATGGAGGAGGTGTATATGGAAGAAATAGTTATGGAGGAAATGTTTGCAGAAGAATTTACTGAAGAGATGCAAGAAGAATTTATTGAAGAAGTCTTTGAAGAGTTTGTTATGGAAACAGAACCTGAACCAATGACTGAACCAGAGCCAGAGATTGTAGAAGAGGTGGCAATGGTCGAAGAGAAACCAGAAATGGAAGAAGTAAAAGAAGAACCAATCGAAGAGGAGATTGTAGATGAAGAAATTGCAGAGCAACCCAGTAGCGAAGAAGTTGTTGCAGACGAACCAACACCGACAGCAGAGATTGCCAAACAAGAAGAGGCAGTCCAGGAGCCAGCTCAAGAAGAACCTAACGCAGATGTGGAAGTTGATTTAGATATAAAAGTTGCAGCCATAGAGAAGGCTATACAAAGCAAGATCAAGAACGAAATGCAAAGAGTCAGTGTGACGCTCGATGTAATTAACGAGATTGTGTCTCGTGAGATGACATCTACACAAGCTGATATCTCTAGCTATTTCAACACAAATGCTGCTTTGTTCGATACACGTCAAATACCTGGCGGCGATCCTTCTTTCTTCTTACAGGCCAGTCTTGCCAGTTATGAGAAAACAATATATGCTACGCAAGCAAGCATTGCAGGTACAGATCCTGTTGTAAAGCATCAGATAAAGATGCAAGAGTACAAGAAGAACACCAGCGATGCGTATAGAAATCTTATGGAGTTATTAAATGCAAGGAATGTTGAGTAAATTATCTTCTTACGCTGCACTACTTGGTGTCATTGGCGCCATTGGTGGTGGGTTTATGGCATGGGGCGAGTTCAATAACAGAATAGCACAGCTAGAAAACAAAGAGTTTATAGTCAATGAAACTGTAGACCTATCAGGAATTATAAAAGAATTAGAAGCTTTAAAAGCTGACATAAAAATAAATGATGCGGCCATTAAGTTTATTGATGCAAAGATAGAAGAACTAAAGGCGTCACTAGATAATCCGTTATTGTAATGAAAAGGTTAGATGTCGATGAAAACACCGCAGTCTCGATGCCGGTACGTAACTTACTTACTATTATCGGCGCTTGTCTTGTGGGTGCTTGGTTCGGCTTTGGAGTTTTGGAGCGCCTTAATAGTATAGAGTCAGATCTAAGATTGATGCATAAAGATTTAGAGGCAGCTAATACTTTCATTGACTCTGTGCCCAAAGGCGGCATGGTCAGTCCCCAGGTCCAGGAGCTCTACATGCTCGTGGAGTATCTTGGCGAGAACGTAGATAAGTTAAAAGAACAAATGGAAGCAGAGATACCAATGATACTTAAAAATGATATGGTCATACAATTTCATGAAGAAAGATTAATAGACTTGGAGTCAAAACAAAATGGAGTCCATTAAAGTTGTATTTGCAATACTGATGATACAGAACGGTTCGACAGTTGAAATGGTGCCGACTGAGGGCCTTAGCGATTGCCTTAAGCAGAAACGTATCATCTCTCGCAACATAGGAGAGGAACAAGACGGCATATATATGCAGTGCAAAGAAATTACTGCATCTGTTTACGAAGACATGGGGAGATTAAAGATAAAGAAAATTATAGAATGAAACTTGTAGGCCTTGGGCTAACCATGCACGATAGCAGCATAGCTGCTTACAAAGACGGTAAGTTCCTTTACAGAAAAGCAGAAAGACAATTCAATTCAAAGCATGCGTTTGGTGGAATGAAATGGGCACAGAATGTGCTCAAAGAATGGGACATGCAAGACGCAGTCATTGCACAAGCTGGTTGGTTGAAGGGTAGAGATGTAAATCAAGTCGTAAATAATCAAAACATTTTAGATCATCACTATGCACACACAATGTCGTGCACAGACAAACATGAAAAACATTATGTTGCAGATGCTTTGTCTCTTGGGCCTGCAGATAATAGTCAAGAACAAGAAGCTTACTCAGGAATGATTATTGATGGTCATATCACTAGAGTTGAAAAGTATGCAATCCCCTCTGTTTTAAGGCCAGCAGTTTGGTCTGAGTCTTTTGATCATGAAATAGAATTAAGAAATTTTTACAAAAAAATACAAAGTCAAGATATTGATTTAGTTGAATGGGCTAAACAAATGTATGCGACAGAGACAACTGATGAACATTGGGTTAATTTTGTAAAGACGATTGACTTGCCAGGAAAGATTATGGGTTTGCAGGCTTATGGTAAACCCAACCTTAATCAAATTGAACAGTGGTTCAATAATCAATATCCTAGAGTTACAGCATTTCATTCTACAAACAGTGAGACGCCATCAATAAATACTATTAGCACACTTCACAAATTTTGTGAGCAGTCAATTATAAATGACTCGCCTAAAGGTTCTTTCGGATATTCTGGTGGCGTTGCACAAAACGTTGTCATCAATAGAGCTTTGATAGATGCAGGATATAGACCAACTATTTATCCTTGGGCTTATGATGGTGGCTGTAGCATAGGAGCTTTGAATTATCTGTTGGATCAACATGACATACCGCGTTACAATGATTGGGTCCAGGACGATATAGCTCCAGAAACTACTCCTAATTTGTCCACCATAAAAAGAGTCGCAGAGTTAATTGCACAAAACAAAATTGTAGGTTGGTATCAGGGTCATGGTGAGGTCGGTCCAAGAGCATTGGGACAAAGAAGTATTCTATTTAATCCAACACACATTGACGGAAAGAACATTGTTAATAAAATTAAAAAGAGAGAATGGTGGCGTCCTTTTGGTGCGAGTGTAAAGGAGGATCAAGCTGATAAGTTCTTTGACATTCCTGTTAGTAGACACATGCTTATAAATTCAAACGTTAAATACTCAGGTATACCTGCAGTCACCCATGTCGATGGCACTTGTCGTCATCAAACTGTGCCTGAAAAAAATAAAGTTTATTATGAATTATTAACAGAAGTAGAAAAATTAATTGATGTTCCTATTGTTTTGAACACGTCTTTGAATATGAAAGGTAAACCTATTTGTTCTACAATAGCACAAGCAAAAGAAATACCTTTGGATGCAATATGTATAGGAGGAGAACTTTATGAGAATTTGCATAGTTAACCCAGGCAGGTGTGGTGGCACTTGGCTGTTGTACTATTTACATAGTAAACTACCAGAAGATTATTGTGTGCAATATGAAGTAATAAAAAATGAATTACCTAATTTTAAAAATATTATTTTTAAATATCAATATTTGTACACACACCAACCATTACAGGGTGCAGATAAGTATATTGTTTTAGATCGCAAAGACAAAGACGCTTGGTTGTACAGCACTTACATGTCAGCTGTACATTCACATCACCACGGCGCATTGCCTAAGAAGCAATACGCTTTTAGTTTAATAGATTGGAATCATTCTAAACTAGGTATGAGCAAGGTGTACGATGAGATTTGGGTACCAGAAAGAGAGCGTCTTGTGGCAGCTGGTGCAGACATGGTTTGGTATGAAGACATGAAGATGGACGAAGATGTCTATTTTCAGGGCGTAAAATTAGAGCCAGTATGGTCTTGTAATACAGAGTAAATTAACTTATAGTTACCTTATGGGTTTACCCAAACAATTATCAGAACAACAAAAAAAGTTTGCGGAGTTATTGGTTTACAATGAGGGACGTAAGACACCAACAGAATGTGCTTTGGAAGCAGGTTACGCAGAGGGCAGCGCTCACGTACGCGCGTCTGAGTTACGCAATCCAAACAAATATCCTCTCGTTGTTAAATATATCGGAGAAATCAGACAAGAGATCCAAAAGAAATATGAGGTTACTTTTGAGAAACACATCACAGAACTCGGCCGCATACGCGAAGCAGCTTTATCTAAAGGAGCTTTCTCGGCAGCTGCGAATGCAGAGGTGGCAAGAGGAAAAGCAGCAGGACTCTACATCGAACAAAAAATAAGTTTAACTGGTAAGATAGAGGATTTATCTATTGAGGAATTAGAAAGTAAAATGAAAAAGATTTACGAAGACAACAAGGTTCTTATAGAAGGCGAGTATACAGTTGGCAAAGAAGAGTAAACTATATAGCGATCATGTACCTGGCCCAAAGAAAAGAACTTCGATTGGACAGAGCGTCAGGTCCAGGCCGAAGAATAAAAACAAACGACGCAATTTTAAAAAATATAGAGGACAAGGAAAAAAACGATGAGCTTAATTTTTAGAGACGTTAACTTCGATGCACCTGTTTTTATTATAAACAATGCAGTTTCTGATGATTTTTGCAAAGCCACCATTAAAGAATTTAAAGATAAATGTCGGCCTGCCACACATCAAGCAGGCGATGAGTGGACAAGTAATGAAAAAGAAATGCGAAGTTCTAACGTTGCATGGTTTACTAATCACGATCTTTTTAAACTTATGTGGGAGCATATGCTCGTAGCTAACTACTCAATGGGTCTGAGATATAAGATGACAGGGGCAGAAGTTTTTCAATTTACCAAGTATGAAGACACTACTAAAGATCACTACGATTGGCATAGTGATGGTCAGTCAGATCATTTTGCCGCTAGGAATTTTACTTTTGGTGAAGCAAAGAATTTATCTGAGACAGGTGATCCCCACTTAGCCGGCACGGTTAGAAAAATTAGTGCGTCTGTTATGTTGAATGATGATTTCAAGGGTGGTGAGTTTCAGGTTAGATGGTTTCAAAACAAAGAGGTGCAGGTAAGAAGCATACCTGCAAAGAAGGGCGATATGATAATCTTTCCATCTTGGTTGGAACATAGAGTCAAGCCAGTCACAGAAAACACAAGATATTCAGTCGTTGTTTGGTATGCGGGGCCTCCATTAGTATGAGTAGTCATAAGTTTACACCAAAAATGTTAATGCGAGTGTTGTCTAAGTTTTGTGAAAGCGAAGAGGGACAAGACGCTATTGTGCAAATGGTTCTACCAGAGGGCAAAAATCCTATGCAAAAAGAATTCAACATCAAAGAAGTTAAGTTGGTTGAGAATAAAATAATAGGAGCACCAGAGAAATATAGGGTTATGATATTAGTCCAATGATTAAGAAATTTATAACTACATTATGGGGTGCACCAGACAAAGGCATACACAATGAGACTGATCCAGACCCTGCTGATCTTACTATTGATAATGCATATAAGACTCGATGGATCTGGTATCACACCATTTTAGGAATAGAATTGCTTGTGATTATTATACTTTTGACTGCTATTTTGGTGGCATTATCCGTCAAGTGAATTACTGTGAAAAGAGAATCAAAACTCTGGCAAAAAGTTAAGAAAAATACACCCAATATTATCTGGACACGCGTTGAATCTTGGGCATCTTTTGGGTTCCCTGATCTGGTTGGATACACTGAAAAGCAAGGATTCTTTACAGTTGAGCTAAAAGTAATCACAAGTAAAAAAATCAACTTCTCTCCGCATCAAATTGCGTTCCACGTGAAACATCCTGAGCATACCTGGATCCTGCTTGCGACCCTCGATCCTCGCACAAAGAAACTTTATGAAATGTTTATAGAACCAGGCTCCAAGGTCCAGGAGCTTGCGGCTTGTGGCTTGCGCGCTTGTGGGCCCACCCGCCCATGGTCCGAGCTTGAGCGCTTGTTGCTTGAGGCTTGAGCCCTTGTGCGCTTGCGCTTCGCGCCGCTGGTCGGGGCTGGCCGTCGCGTTTCAATGTTTCCTAGGTCCAGCGCCCCGTTAATGTTTGCCATATGCTACGTTCTTAATGCTTTGATCCCAGCAGGCCCGGCAATCGTTGCACGCGTTCCCCTGATCAGGAGCCGGGCAGGTTCTGCCTGCTGTCACTACTGTTGATGTTAAATGCCAGCTTCGCGGGGCCGGTCCGTCAACCTTCGTTGCGCTTAGGCGTATAGTCAGGTTAGGCGGCACCCGGTCCGCTGGGATCTTAGAAAGGAGCCCGGCTTCCCGTGTGGGCAGCCAGTGCGCCACGTCAGGCGTTAGCCTGCAAACGTGGAATATTTTAAGTAAGTGCTTCACGCTCTGGACGTCGCCGCTGTCATGCCATCTAAAGAAGCGAGACTTGCGGGCGTTAATGTCCTCGGCCATCGTCCGCGCCCAGTCGGGCCGGGTGATACTCTTCAAGCGCTTCATCATGGCGTCCATTACATTGGGGAACCTGTAGCGCCCCTTCAGTGCATAACAGCCGTGGCAGGTGGTCCCCGGTATCGCTGCCAGCTTCGCGCCCGTCTTGCAATGGATGGCTGGCAGGTTGTAAGCGTAGCCCGGCATCTTGCTGGGCCTTGAGAGTCCGCCTGTAATCTTTTTTCTTTCTGGTATATTCATATCACTTTATCCCATAAGTTCACCGGTTTGTCAAGCGCTTCTTGCTTGCGGCTTGTTCGCTTGCGGCTTGCGGCTTGCCGTCTCTTCCTGGAGGGCTCGCGCTTCTCGCGCTGCTCGATCCAATAGCTGTTGACAGTGCCGCGCGTTTTAGGCATCCGGTTCAACCTCCACTGTTTCATGTCTTCTTGTCATGATGTGTTTGAAGACGTCGTAAGGCTTGCCATTGCCATATTTTGTGTACATGTACATGTGAGTATCCTTAACGTGGCCGTGGCCTTTTTTAATCGCGTTTTCAAAGGCAGCTTCTGAGTCTCTTATATAAATTTGATGTATATCCATTTTATCACCTTTCTATTTTATATGTCACATTTTCCCATATTCATGCCACGCTGTCAAATAAAAAAAATTATTTTTTTTCTTGACTTGTTGCCTGTGACCTATAGGGCCCACCCTCCCCAAAAATTTTTACGCAAGCTGAGGTCTTACAGATATAACTACCATGCCTCGCTTGACTAATTCACTAGAGAGAAACCACCACTTGCGACAACCGCAACTGTTGGCTCTTTATCGTCTAGCTTTATGTTGTTCATAGCTTGTGAAAGTCGTGTCTTGGTCTGTTCACTTACTATGGACAATTCCTTGCCTATGTCAGAGTT
>Ga0209348_1000535_pt1 | contig 19574 bp, 16 predicted proteins | sample ETNvirenome_2_30_FD_184065 | JGI IMG/M metagenome (GOLD analysis project Ga0209348, IMG submission 184065) | Marine viral communities from the Pacific Ocean - ETNP_2_30 (SPAdes) (version 2) | ecosystem: Environmental > Aquatic > Marine > Oceanic | place: Pacific Ocean | collected 2013-06-22
TCTTTCTCGTAAGTTTGACATCATCGTTGATCCTTACTTCCCAAGAAATGCTATTCTTGTTGGACGTAAAGGTGGTTCTTTCTTAGAATCAGGATACGTTTATGCTCCTTACGTTCCACTACAAACAACACCTACAATCTTCGGTGTTGAGGACTTTGTGCCACGTAAAGGCGTAATGACTCGATACGGTAAGAAGATGGTTCGTCCTGATATGTACGGTCTTGTAATTTGTCGTGGTCTTATTGGTGAGGAAGGTTCTAGCTAATCTTTGATTGGTTGAATTAATTCATCACAAGAGCCCCTTGGATTTTCCTTGGGGCTTTTCTATTTTTCAAAACTATTTATTACGACTTGAATTCTGGTCTCCTTTGGGCGAGGCCCCTGCTCACTGTCTCTACCGGAATGGGGCTGGTAGAAACTGACCAGAAAACAGGTTCATAATTTTTAATAAGGAGAATATATTATGGGAAATAGAAGAATGGGAGCCAAAAGGCTCAATGCTCTTTTGGGAAACAAATTAGCAGAAGATAATGCAAATAAACCTGGTGCTGGTGCTTCACCTTTTGTTGTTTCAAATGTTGTTAGTCGTAGAGGTACTGAAGTTGTTACTGAAATCTGTGTTGATTTAGGCTCAAGTAAAGGTGCTGCTTCACAAGCTGGAATCGCTAATCTTATAATTGGTGTTTCTTCGTCTAGTGGAACTCATAGTCCTGCATATCTGACTAAATTAACACCAGCTGTTAATGGTTACATTGTTGGAGCTGAGATGGTTTGTACTGAGTTGCCACAAGGTGGAACTGCCGATATTGATTTAAGAATTGGAACTACACTAACAACTGGTTATTCTGGATCGGTCGCTGGTGGTACACCTGCAACTCTTATTGAAGCTGGTGGTGGATGGACATTAGGAGCTTGGGATTCTTATGCTGCTACCCTCGGAACCAAACATGACATTGGTGCTGAAGATTATGGAGTTTATTTGGTAAACGGTGAAGCAACAGATGATGCCGATGCTTTAGAGTATTCATCTGGGAAGTTTTCAATTAAATTATTTGGATATCTAGCTTGCGATGATAAGTAAAACTATTAATATTAAAAAATGGAGAATATTATGTCTTTTCTGACAAAACAAAAAAAAATCATGCAGCAAAAAGCAGAAGAAGCTAAACGCAAAGCAGAGGCGGAAGCTGAAGCCAAACGCAAAGTTGCCGAAGCTAAGAAAAAAGCTGCTGCAAAGAAAAAAGCTGAAGCCGTAAAGAAAAAAGCAGCTTCTACTGAGGAATAGACTAATTACTGTGTATACTTAACGCATATGTGTTAGTCCTCCGCTCTGCCCCTCGCTCTCCAATTGCTTGGGGCTTTTCTTTTTAAAAAACTAATTACTTGGAACGGAGGTTCTATGTATGTCATTACCAACTTTAACACCAACATCAACCCAATCAGCAATTATTTTACCTGTAACAGGAACTCACGCTAATGTTGCTGCTGCTTGTCCAATGGGGATCTACACAGGCTCTGCTGAATTTATAACAGGAGCAGTAAAGCAAGTTAAATTTACTTTCAAAAGACTTGGAGGGGATGTTCTTGATATCGAACTTACAGAACAAAATGTTTACGCTAACTATGAAGAATCTGTTTTAGAATACTCTTATATAGTGAACCAACACCAAGCCAAAAACTCTATTGGTACAGCTTTAGGATCACCAACCGCTTCTTTTGATCACAAAGGTGAAACAACAGCAGGAGCTGATGGAGCTTCTCTCAAGTTTCCAAAATTTACTTTTGATTATGCTTTCAAGATGGGAGATAAATTTGCAACTGAAGCTGGTGTTGGAGGAACAGAACCTATCTATAGTGCTTCCCTTACTACTACCACAGACAAACAAGACTATGATCTTCAAGATATTGTATATTCTGCTTCTTTACAGGACGGCTCTCTTTTCTCTGGATCAGTTGGTAATAAAAGAATCAAGATAAGAAAAATGTATTATGTATCTCCTCAACAAATGTGGAGATTTTATGGATACTATGGTGGTTTAAATGTTGTGGGTAACTTTCATAACTACGGACAATATGCCGATGATTCATCCTTTCAAGTAATTCCTGCTTGGCATAATAAAATGCAAGCTATTGCCTATGAAGATCATTTGTACACAAGAACATCACATTATTCATATGAAATCATTGACAATAAACTAAGACTTTATCCAAAACCAACAGCAGTTTCTCCAAAAAACTTTTGGTTTAGATTTACTATAGATGGTAATTCAAGTCCGTTTACAGATAGTTCAAATATAGGACAAGATGGAGTAAATAATATTAACACTTTACCGTTCCAAAACATACCTTATGAGAACATAAACTCAATGGGTAAGCAGTGGATAAGAAGGTTTGCTTTAGCGCTCTCAAAAGAGACCCTGGGGCAGATAAGGGGCAAGTTTGGAGGTAGTATTCCAATACCTGGTGATAATATAACTTTAAATGCTTCTGACTTACTAGGGCAAGCTAAAGAAGAACAAGATAAACTAAAAGAAGAATTAAGAAAATTACTTGATGAAACAACATACGATAAATTAATAGAAACAGATAAAAATATGGTTGAGAATCAAAACGCTATAGTTCAAAAAGCACCACTTGGAATTTTTGTAGGATAAAATAAATGTCAGATGATAATAAATGGTCAAAATTAGATGCTCCTCCCCCACCAATGTTTCTTGGAGAGAAAGAAAAAAATCTTGTAAAACAAGTTAATGACGAAGTTATTGAAAGAGTTGTCGGACAACAGATTTTGTATTTTCCTATAGATATAGAACACACAGATTTTCACCCTTTGTATGGAGAAGCTATAGAAAAAACTTTTCTGCCGCCTGTTAGAGTGTTTGCTAGAGTTGAATACCAAGGTGTTGAGACTATGGTAGTTGACAACATTGGGCTGGACAAGAAAACAGGTCTAAAAGTTATGTTTCATAAAAGAAGACTAACAGAGGACCAAAACCTTTTTGTCAGAGAAGGTGATTTTGTAAGATATGGTTCTATTTTTTATGAAATTGTTAAAATTAATGAGCCAAAACACTTATTCGGCCAAGCTGATACTCAGTTTGAAGTAACAGCAGACTGTATAAGAGCAAGAGATGGAGCGTTCAATGCCGAGTGATAAACCAATTAAATTTCAAGCATCGTCTTTAGAGACAATAGACACAGGACTATACGAATGGGTTGATGGCTCTATGGATTTGCACACTAGAACTAACAAAGGTGCCTATAAAGTGCCTGTTTTATGGCTTGGAGCAGAGAGAACTTTCCAAGTAAAAAACGATGTTAGATACAGAGACAAGGTTGGAAAGTTGATTCTGCCATTAATCACCATAAATCGTGATTCTGTTGATAAAGACCCTGCCTTTAAAGGAACTTTTCAAGCTCATTTGTACGAGGATCATACTTTTAAAGGAGGAGCAATAAGTGTTGCAAGAAGTATCAATCAAGACAAAACAAAAAACTTTCAAAATGCTCAAATAATTAAAGATTCTCGTAATCAAGATAAAACCGGACCGAATGACCCTAATAATGAAGTGGTTTATAATAATTATGCAACCCCAATACCTTCATATATAAAACTAATGTACACAGTTACTTTAAGAACTGAGTATCAACAACAAATGAACGATCTTTTAGAGCCATTTATAGCTAAGTTTGGTCAGATCAACTCTTTTGTATTTGAGAAAGATGGTCATAAATATGAGGGGTTCATCGAGCAAAGCTTTTCTATGAACAATAATACTACGAATATTGGTGAAGAGGAGAGAATGTTTGAAACCAAAGTTCAAGTCAGAGTTTTGGGATATTTAATCTCTGAAGGTTACAATAGACCTCGCCCAACTCTTGCAAGAAAAGAAAATAGAGCTAAAATTAGATTTCGTTCTGAGACTGTCACAAGTGATACCAAACTTTAATTTACAAAAAGTACTTTTAGTCCTTTGTGATACTATTTATTATGATAAATTATAAAAAGGAGTTTATAAATGCCTAGTAAGTTTGATTTTGTTTCACCTGGTATTCAACTAAATGAAGTAGATGAGTCCGTTTTACCTAATGAGGTACAAGATGTAGGACCACTTCTAATTGGACCAGCCCTAAAAGGACCTGGTATGAAACCAGTGAGAGTTAATAACCTTCAGGATTTTTATTCTGTATTTGGAAGACCACAATCTGGTAAAGGTACTTCCAATGCCGACATTTGGAGAGAAGGAAATGTCGCAAATCCACTTTATTCTCATTACGCTGCTCAAGCACACCTTGCTTCTAATACTACACCTCTAACTTTTGTTAGATTAGTTGGAAAGCAAAACGGCCTAACAGATACTAGTACTGATATAGGTGCTGGTTGGTCTTTAGGTAGAAGCCTTGCTACTGGTTTAGGTGATATGTCAGCAATTGACACAGCATATGGCTTGTTCATAGTACAATCTGGTGCTTTAGAAACAAACCACACAGGAGCTTTAGGGGCCATTATATATTCTAATAATGCTTCTTTAGCATTATCTGGTACCAATCCACAAGGAACATCAGGAATATTTGCTAGCGGTCTTGTTAAGTCAGTTGGTGCTGGGGAATTCAAAATATCTATTTCTTCTTCTGCTGGAGATGAGCAAAAAACAATTTCTTTTAATCCTGGATCTTCTAGATTTATAAGAAATAGTTTAAATACAAATCCACAAAAAATTGAAAATAACAACAATTTTGGTAAAACTAATGAAGTTTATTTTGTAGGTGAAACTTTTGAACAAGCAATTTTAGATGATGTTGGTGGTGGTTCTGCTGCTGGAGATCAATATGGTCTCTTAATAGCACTTGATAATGGATCTAACAATTATAATGAACATTTTGCACAAGCAAGAGCTGCTAGAACAGGATGGTTTATTAATAGAAATGCTCAAGAACCACTATTTAGATTAATTTCACTATCTGAGGGTGAGTTTATAAATAATTCTATTTCTATAAGAATTTGTGACTTAAAATTAGGTAACACCGCGAATCCTTTATCTACTTTTACAGTTAAGATTTTAGAAGATGGTGTAGTAGTAGAGACTTATGCTGGTTGTAATCTTTCTCCATCGTCAGCTGATTATATCGGAAAAAGAATTGGTACACAATATTTGCAATGGAATTCAACTGACAAAAAATATAATGTTAGAGGTCTTTATCCAAATGTCTCTAATTATGTTTATGTTGATATAGACAATGCTGTTGAGAATCAAACACTTGCTGATACATCTGCTCTGCCTGTTGGTTTTTATGGTCCTTTAAGACACAAAGGGTTTAGCATTTTTTCAGGATCAACAGATTTTCAAACTTTTGGTTCAAAAGGTGTTGCTTTTACTGCTGGCTTCTTAGCAGGTAGCGGTTCTATACCTCGAGTTGAAGAGGATGGTGGAAGTGGTATGGTAACTGGTCTTTTAGCTGATCAATCTGCTTCTTTTAGATTTCCATCTGTAAGAATAACTAATCAAAATACAAATCAAGGTAGCAATTACCCTGCTAGGTCTGTATTTGGTGTTAGACATGTTCAAGGAACAAAAACAGTTAAAGACCCTTCATATATTGATGTTTTAAGATATACCCCAGTTGTTCCAGAAAATGATGATGGTACCACAATAGCATCTTCACACGAAAGAGCATTTGTATTTACCATAGAAGAAATTACTGCTTCCCAAGGGCTATACTTTTTCTCTGAAAACCTTGCTGAAAGTAATAAACTTGGACTACAAACACTTATTAATGCTGGTGTTAAGCAATACGAAGCTCCAATGGCGGGTGGTTACGATGGTGTAAACATTTTAAAAACAAATCCATTTGGTCAAAAACAATTGGATGGAATTACTACAAGAAAAGCTTCATACGTAAAAGAAACTTATGAATTTGCTTTAGATATTGTAGAAGATGCAGAAGTATTGGAGTATGATACTTTAGCAATTCCTGGTATCACAGATAATAATATCACAAATCGTGTAATTTCCATTTGTGAAACTCGTGGAGATTCAATGGCAGTTGTTGATTTAGCTGGTATATATAAACCTTCTTGGGAAAATGCTGGTGCTGAGTCTAACAGTAGTTTGACTACACTCATTAGTACTGCTCAGACAAGACTTCTTGATTCATCCTTTGCAGCTTCCTACTTCCCATCTCTTCTTCTTAGAGATACAGCAGGTGGTGGAAACGACACTCTATTCGTTCCCCCTTCGGTTGGAGCCATAGGAGCTATTGCTAAGTCTCAAGGACTTTCAGAGCCATGGTTTGCTCCAGCAGGATTTAACAGAGGTGGTATTAACCAACTTGGTGGATCACAAGGACCTAGAATTGTTGGAACTGATGAGCATTTATCAAAAGCCAACAGAGATGCACTTTATCAAGAAAACATTAATCCTATTGCTAGGTTCCCAGCTTCAGGTGATATTGTAATCTTTGGACAGAAAACTCTTCAACAAAAGAAATCAGCTCTTGATCGTATTAACGTTCGTAGATTGTTGTTGTTCTTAAAGAGAAGAATAGGAAAAGTTTCTGAGACTATTTTGTTTGACCAAAATGTTAACGCAACTTGGAATAGATTTAAAGCACAAGCGGACAGAATTCTTCAAGATGTACAGTCTCGTTTGGGAATCACAGAATATAAATTAATTTTAGATGAAACTACAACAACAGCAGATTTAATTGACAGAAACGTCTTGTACGCTAAAGTTTTGATTAAGCCTGCGAGAGCGATAGAATACATTGTCGTTGATTTTGTTGTGACACGTAGTGGAATTGAATTTTAATACTAGTTATAAAGACAATAAGGAGACAAATTAATGGCTGGATTTTGGAGTACTAATAATATTGAACCGAAAAGAAATTATCGGTTTATGATACAATTTACTGGAATTGGAATAGGTGGGGCTGATGTTCTTTATTGGGCTAAGACCACAAACATTCCTAATTATACAGTTACTGCTGTAACACATGATTTTCTAGATAACAAATATCACTTTCCTGGAAGGATAGAGTGGCAAGATATTTCTATGACGCTTGTTGATCCTATTTCTCCAAACGCTGTAGGTCAGTTAAATAAACTAATCATAGACTCAGGCTATAGAATTCCTGGTATTTCTCCTGGTATGCCTAATGCTTCTGGTGGTGATCAAAAGTTGTTTACAATTTCAAAAATTAAAGAAGGTAGAGCAACGGCGGGTCACAGTTCAGCGGCAGTTGATGGTGGTGCTTTAGGTGACATTATTATTGCAGTTATGGACTCTAATGGTAAAGAAGTAGAAAAGTGGACACTTAAAAATCCTTTGATTATGTCTGCTAAGTTTGGTGATCTTGATTATTCAAATGATGATCTAAAAACAGTTGAACTGTCTTTAAAATATGATTGGGCTGAGTGTGATACCACAGATACCTCTGCGGCTCCTGGTCCTGATGGTGTTGGTTCATTCTTCGGTACTTCAACATAATCGAGGTTTAAATGGCTTTCTGGTCTACAAACAACGTTGAGCCCACTCGCCAATATCGATTTACCATTTCTAATGGTTCTGGTGTATGGTGGTGGGCTAAATCTATTGATAAACCTTCTTTTGATATAGATTCACAAGAATACAAACTAATGAACCATAAGTACAAATATCCTGGTGTTGTAACATGGAATGATGTTAAAATATCCATTGTTGATCCTAACAATAGAGCTAGCGAATTGTATAAAGTATTAAAAGAAAGTGGTTATGGTCCAAATGTAAGTGGATCTTTTCCACCAGAAGGGTTACAGAAAATGAGTGCTGTGGATTCTTTTAGAGAAACAAGCAATTTTCTAATTCATCAAATTGATTCAAATGGCAAAGTTATAGAACAATGGAAATTAAATAACGCATGGGTCAAATCAGTAACATTTGGGTCTTTAGATTATTCTAGTGACGAACTAGTTACAATAGACATAACAGTCTCATATGACTGGGCTGAACTAACTTAGAGGTATAAATGACAATTAAAAATGAAATGGATCGCTCTGGAGCTCGCGATTCTCACCAAGATGCTCCACCACAAAAATCGTTGTTAGATTTTGTTTCACCAACAGATTTTGTTGAACTTCCTTCAAAAGGTGTTTTTTATCCTGAAGGTCACCCTCTACACAACAAAGAAGTTATTGAAATAAAATACATGACAGCAAAAGAAGAAGATATCCTAACAAGTGAAACTTTGTTACGCAAAGGTCTTGCTATTGAAAGATTCTTAGAAAGTGTTATACTTGACAAACAAATAGATTCACAAAGCCTACTTATTGGCGACAGAAATGCTATTTTGATTGCTGCTCGTATTTCTGGCTATGGGTCAGAATATGAAACAAAAATGCAATGTCCTGCTTGCGAAGCTCAAAACGAAATTGCTTTTGATATCTCTAAACCAGAAATACACTATCCTGATCCAGAAGGTCTTAAAACTATAACAAGAAACGAAGCTGGTAATTTTGTATTCCACCTTCCTGTTTCTAAGTTTCATGTAGAATGTAGACTTCTTACAGGAAAAGATGAGCAATATCTTATTGAATTAAAACAAAATAAGAAAAAGAAAAGGCTACAAGATTCTGCAATTACCGATCAATTTAAAACAATGATTTTGTCAATAGAAGGAATTACAGACAGAAATTTAATAAACAGATTTATTGATGCAATGCCGGCAGCGGATGCTCGATCTTTAAGAAACAGCTATGCTTCTGCTACACCTAATGTGAAACTAAAAGACGAATTTTCGTGCACCTCTTGTGGACACACACAAGAATTGGAGGTGCCTTTCGGGGCAGACTTTTTTTGGCCTGACCGATAAGTATATGGAAGCTATATATGAACAATTCTTCCTCCTTAAGCATTTTGGAGGTTGGTCGTTCATAGAGGCATACAATCTTCCAATTGGATTAAGAAACTGGTTTCTACAGAGGCTTCAAAAACAATTTGAAGAAGAGAAAAAAGAAATGGATAAAGTCAGGCGCAAAAGATAAGCTTGGCTTTTGTCTTTTTGTACTATTTATTTGGAGAGGTGTTTGTTATGAAAAATATAGACTTTACAGAAAAAAAACAATTATTAACAGAGTCATGGCTGGCTTTTTTTGGTGAATGGAATAAAGAGTTTCTTAAGTATATGTACGGAAAAGATGTTAATATGACTGCTGAGCTTGGTGCTCATAAAATGCTTGGTAATCTTATCAAGGAAGAAGGAGATGAAGAAGGCCCAAAATTAAAGTTTATTATAAGAGGTGAACAACAAGATGTTGAAGCTTATGCAAAAGCTATAGTAGCAGAAAAACAATATCTTGATGCCTTTATATCAAAAGGCGAAGAGCACCCATTTTCTAAAAAACAAAAAGAAAAATTAGACCAAGCTGTTAGTCATTTTGAACAAGTAACAGGTATTACTTGGCCATTTAAAGATGAGGGTTGATAAATGAGTGAAAATTTAACCCCGGAGCAAATGGCTGAAAGGATTAAGAACCTTGAAAAACAAGTAGGATTAAATGATAAAATCTTAAATCAAGAAACAGACATCTTTAATATGAGACAAAAAGCAAACGAAACTGCTGAACAGTTTTATCAAAGAGTAAGAAAAACTCAAGACGCAGCAGCTGAAGAGATAAGAAGGGAGCTGGATGCTGCAAAACTTAGAAATGATAAGATTGCTGCTCAGGATGCTCTATATAAACTACAAGAACTTTCTCGTCAAATGTCCCAAAAAACCAAAGATTTACAAGCAGAAATAGCACAATCAATAAAAGATGCTAAGGATTTAACAGGTGAAGCTTTAGAAGAAGCAAAAAAACAAATAGAAGTAGATAAAGCAAGACTCGCCCAAACACAAAAAGATTATGATTTAACCATAAAAGAAGTTGAAGCTCAAAAAGCTAAAGGCTTGGAAGCCAAAGAAGCAAATAAAATTGATGAGAAAGGTAAAAAAGCCGCTGAAAAAATGTTTGGAAGTTTGGCTCAAAAATCCTTATTGTTTTCAACAGCGCAATCTGGAATGGTTGCAGAAATGGTAGACTTTGCAGCGGCTATAAAAAACACTGATGACCCAATAGGAGTAATGACTAATGGTTTTAGACAGTTCTTTAATATAAAAGTGCTAGCTCTAGCAACAGTTCAAAAGTTTGTTGAAGCAACAGTTGCGATGGTCAAAGGATTAGACGAATCTAATGCAAGATTTGCAGCTGCTACAGGTCTTGGTGATAAGTTTCAAGGATCTTTGTTAGCTATGAGAAAAGAAGGAAACATAGCAGGGGTTACTTTTGAAAACGCTGGTAATGCTTTAAAAGGTTTAACAGAGAACATGGTTGGTTTTACACTTATGTCACAAAAAGCCCAGGTTGAACTTGGAAAAACAGTCGCTCAATTTGAGAGAATAGGTATAAACGCAAATACTTCAGCTCAATTTTTAAATATATTTACTTTGAATATGGGTATGTCAGAACGACAAGCGATGGACATGACTAAGCAGTTAGCTCTTATGGGTCAGTCTGCTGGTATTTCTGCTGGCAAAATGACTAAAGATTTTGAAGCAGCATTTAAGTCACTTGCTGTTTATGGTGAAAAATCTATTGAAGTTTTTCAAGGCCTTGCTGCTGGTGCTAGAGCTGCTGGTGTTGAGGTTGCAACTTTAACTTCATTAGCCAGTAAGTTTGATACGTTCGCAGGATCGGCTGAGACTGTTGGTAAACTAAATGCCCTGCTTGGATCACAATTGTCTGCAACAAACATGTTAATGATGACTGAGGATCAAAGAATAGAAACTTTAGTTCAACAAGTTCAAGTTGGAGGAACAGCTTTTAAAGATATGAATAAATTCCAACAAATGGCTATAGCCAATGCTGCTGGTATTAATGATATGAATGAAGCTCAACGTATCTTTGGTATGAACATGAAGGACTATAAGAAATACAGAAAAGATATGGAAAGACAAGAAGCAGTTCAAGAAAAATTTAACAAAGCCGTGGAAGCGACCTTACCTCTTGGAGAGAAACTAAAAATATTCTTGGCAGAATTTACTGTTGCTGTTATGCCTATCTTGGAAGCAGTTGAATTTTTGGTTGATGGATTAATTGGTATTACAAAAGCATTAGGTCCAAATGGAATGGCATTTGTGGCTGCTGCATCAGCGGCAACTGTTTTATTTATAACTCTTTATGGTGGTAATAAAGTGGTTAGAGCATTTTTGGCAACAAGAAAAGTTGCTTTAGCTCTTGCTGAAGCAGAAACTATTGCTGAAATGGCTAACATAAATCTTAAAGGACAAAGCACTATAGCAACCGAAGTTCAAGATGCAGCAGAAAAGAAAAATGCCGCTACTAAAAAAATAACTACACTTGAAACTGATAAAGATACCATAAAAAATGCTGCAAATACTAAATCAAAAGTAATTAATTCTGCTGCTACAGATAAACAAACGAAGAGTCAAGTAACCAATACAGCCGCAAATAAATCAGCTTTACCTACAATGTTAGCTATAGCAGGGGCTGTGTTAATGATAGGTGCTGGTATTGGTATGGCAGCAGCAGGTTTGTCTTTGTTTGTTGCATCCTTTGCAGGTCTTTCTGCTGGAGAGATGGTAGCTGCCGGTATTGCTTTATTAGTTTTTGGAGCTGCTGTAGGTGGTTTAGTATATATGTTATTAACTGTTGCACCAGCCGCTGGTGTTGCGGTTCCTGTTTTATTAGGAATCGGAGCAGCTGTTGCTTTAATTGGTGCTGGTGTTGGCCTTGCAGCGGCTGGTATAGCTCTTATGGTTGGTAGTTTCAAAGAAATTGGAGCTTTGGGAGCCGATGTTATTTCACCATTAACAGCTTTTGTTGGATCTTTAGCTTTATTAATGATAACTGGTCCTGCTGGATTAGTGGCAGCTGCCGGAGTCATGGCAACCATGGCAGCTCTTACTGCTGGTCTTTATGCGGTATCTTTAGTTATGGACGATGAAGGGCTCCAGAATGGCTTAGAGAACCTTGCACTTGTTACCACGGGTACATCGGCTAGAGCAATGACAGAAGCGGCTACAGGTATGGCTGCGGACCTTAAAACTACTGTTAATGCTGCTATGGCACAAAAGATAGAACTAGTTATAAAAATAAAAGATGGTGGCTTAAAAGAAATGGTAGAAAGTGTTGTAGTAAGTGATCTTAAAAGTCCCGCAGGTGGACCAATAGCGAAAGCTGTTGCAAGTATAGTATAACGGAGGATATTTATGAGTTTTAGAAATAGACGATTATCATCCAAATCATCAGCATTTGGAGAATTTCCAACTACAGGAGATGGAACGCACTTGTATGCTGAGAACACAGATTCAATAATTAAGATATATTCTTTAGTTTCAAATCTTGAAGTACACTTCAAGGCTTTCTTAACTGATTTAACTGATGATTTTCAATCATCATGGAATTCAGAAGAAGTGTTTGGTCGCATGGATCCTATAGGAACTTTTTCTGGTACTAAAAGAACTATCTCTATTGGTTGGGATGTACCAGCCGCTAATTTACCAGAAGCAAAATCTAATGCAGATGCTTTAAAAACATTAACTTCTATGTTATATCCTGGATACTCAGGAAATCCTGTTTCTGTAGATTCTCAAAGTGTTGTAACTGCTAATTCTATATCAAAATCACCTCTTGTGAGAGTTAAGTTTGCTAATTTAATAGCGGCGGCTGATGGAACGGGAGAAGACGCAAAAGATGGTGGTTTGTTGGGATGGATAGACGGTATAAACTTAGCTCCTGATGTTAGTCAAGGTTTTATAATACAAGGAAAAACTCATTACGCAAAATTGTATAAGTTATCAATAAAACTAAATGTTCTTCATGAACATGAGCTAGGATTTGATGATCAAGGTAATTATATTGCAACAAATGCTGGTTCAAAATGGCCATTTGGAGGATAAATAAATGTCTAGATACAGAAAAAGAAGAAAAGCAACAAATGATGTTTATCAAGACGAGGAACTGTTTGAGTCTAGAGGCGTTAAAATAGTAACACAATATATGACTCCTGTGTTTGAGAACCCATCTGAAGAGAAGCTCGCATCAATAGCATTTACAGAACACTATTATGTTGTAGGTGAAAGGTTTTTTAAATTAGCTCAAAAGTTTTACGGAGATCAGCAATATTGGTATATAATAGCAAGATTTAATAACAAACCAACAGAAGCACATTTAAAAGAAGGAGAGATATTAAAAATACCAACCAACTTGCAACAAGCAATTGAGGTACTTGGTTAATGGCTACTGGGATATTAGAATGGGAATATTGGGATAATTACGAAATATACTTTGGGCTCTCAATGGATACACCTGGTGCTGATTTTCCTCCATCGTATGGTAGTAGTGTAGTATTACAAGTTAAAGACTTTTCTCTTGGTGTTGATGTCAATTTTGATATCGGTGTGCCAAATAATTGGGAAGTGCAAGGTACAATACCATCAGTTTTTTTACAAAAAAAAGACGCAAACAATACCACTAAATTCAAACAAATCAATGATCCTTGGGCAAAATTTATTCTTTATTCAGCTTATAGGTATGATGGAACTTCATTCTTTGGTCTTGGAGTTGGTAATCTAGAAAGAACTGATGCTGAGTATGCTGCTTTAATAGCAAATGATATATTCAATGCAGCTGAAGCTGTTATAAATGGAGATAACGAATACGATAAAAAATTGGTAAATGGAAGACTTAATGCCATATTTGAAGAATTTAATGGTTTAGATAAGGACGATTTTACACCTGAAAAAATAAGCTTTTTTAAAAAATATTCTAAATTAATTCCAGACAATGAATATGTACAACCTATAAGAATTAAAATACTAAAATTTAAAGGAGACTCGGATTATATATTTGAAAACTTTGGAGTTGATGTTTACTCTTTTCAACGCTTTGATCAACAAGTAGAAAAAAGCTTTAGAGAAGCTATAGACGAAATAATTGCAGTAGGTAATAGATTTCCTTTGTTTGACCCAGTCTACACTTACACTGTTTCAGGCAACACCTGTACGTTTGAATACTTAGAAGAAAATTCTATATGGGGAACATTCTCAAATGAAGTTAGTTTTGATACAATAAAATTTAGTACCGATGTTGAGAGTCGTGCTGGTGCAAGTGCTGCTAGGCTAAAAGCACCAGATTTGGATCCAGAAGAAATAAAAAACTCAGAAATATACACAAGACCAACTAACTTTGATGAGATATTCTGGGCTTCTAGAAATCAACAGAACACTTTTTATGAAAATGTACTGATAGCAGATCCTACAGGACCCAACCCTTCTGTTGGTCTAAAAGAATTATACGATCCAGTCACCGAAAAAGTTTCTGACTTATCAATGTTTCTTGGATTGGTGGGGTCTAACAAGACTGGAACAGCTGATGTTGTTTTAGGTTATTTTATTGCGTTTATTCATTTTATAAGAACTGATCTTGATGATGAGGGAGAACTAAATGTTAGTCTTGGAACAGCTTTTAATTCTTTAGCTGATCAATGTTCATCGTATCTTTTAAACAGATTGCCGATAGTTTATGAAAACGCTGTGAGAATTCAAATAGCAAAATCTTTGGAAAAAGAAACAGAAGAACCAGCTCCTGGGTTTGATGGTCAAGAATTACTAGATCAAGCACAAAGCCAAGCACAATCTGATCTAGCTTCAATAGATGAAGGATCAAGCGTTACACCAGAAGAGCTTACAGATGAAGAGGTCAGCAAAAGAGAAAAGAAATACAAACAATGTGCTTTGTTATTAAACTTGCCTACACTCATAGATCAATTTAATTTAAATGTGTTCAATAAAAAACAAAATTCTGATAAATTACACTCAAACAATTATTATAATGGAAGACTGGTTCTTCTTAGAGATGAGCATCAAAAAGATCAAAATAACGTAATAAATAAATTAATAACACCAACTGCTGAGAAGATCAGACCTTTTCTTGATATAACACCAGATGTTCATGCTGCCTTGGTTCCAAAATTAAAACTATATAAAGTTTACTTTGACCCAGAAGAGTCTCCCCAAAATCCAAATATTGTAAGGGAGATACCCTTTGCACAAAATACAAGAAAAAGAGATCCATTTGGAACAACACCTACATTTGACAGAGGCACAGACTATGGTATTAAGTCCTTTAAATTTTCTTTTGATGGTGAAACACCTGCTACTTCTACTAAGTTTATAAAAGCAAACATAGAACTATTTTTCCAATCTTTTCAAGAATTTGTAAAAGAAAGAACTGTAGTAAAAGCAGATGGAAAGGAATACAAATATAGGTTTCTAGACTTATTTGTTAATACAAAATTTTGCCCTCGAACTGGTGCTAACGAAGATGCTAATGTGTATTCACCATTACACTATGATCCTAATCACTATAGAGTAAGAGTTGATGTCGGTTGGGAGTTACCTAATGATACAGTTTTAAGAAACTTAAAAAGAAATAATCTTGATATTTTTAAATTAAAAGAAGCTATAAGGATCACAAACAAGTCGTTCTATTTAAACCTTATTGATCATGAAATAAACATAAACGATGATAACTCTGTGACTGTTACTGCTGACTATATTGCTTATATCGAGGGAGCAACTGGTACTAGAATTATGAATGCTTTAAACTCTAGAGAAGCAAGAAAATTTGAATCTGAACAATTAGAATTATACAACAAAGCAGTTGAAACCAATAGTTGTGATGCTAAACAATTGTCAGAGTTAAGATCATCTATACAGGCTGCTAGAGTTATATCTAGGAGAAAAATGCATCAATCTATTATCAGCAAACTTGTTACAAATGGTTGCTTGTACTCTTGTATAGTTGACAAATTTGATAGAAACAATTTCACAAAAACACAATTTTTCACTACTAAGCCAAAGTTAATACAAACTGATGGTGTTGTTCAATCAGTTCCTTCAGAGATACCAGATAGTAGTGCTAGCACATTGGATAATCAATGGAAGTATATATCTGGTAAATACTTAAAAGACGACTCAGGAACAGATAATACTAAAATTACTTTTTTCTATATGGCAGACCTTATTTATTTTTTACTGGATTGTTTGTACAAAGATGGTGTAGAATATTTTCCTGAAGTTGAAAATATTAAAATGGCAATGACTTCTTTCAGTATCAATTTACTAGGAGAAAACTCTGAAACTGTTGTTAATATTGGAGAACTTCCTATAGAAACAGGTACTTTTATAGAGTGGTACAAGGGAGAGATACTAGATAAAGAAATAGAGGCAATATCAGTTATAGACTTTATAAAAAGGTTTACACAGTTTCTTGTCATAAATACCTTACAAGAAGCTTGTATTAACAACGCGCAACATAAAAGATTATCTTTTAAAACCATGAGTATAATGGCTGCAAAAGATGCTGGTGGAGATCCGTTAGCAGCTTTAAAAAATTCTAATGATGATAAGCCTGTTAAAAATATCCATGAACACCATCTTAGTGGTAAATTGCCTGTTAAGACCTCTGAGGTTGATGCCACTATAGAAGACACATCAGGGTTCTATAACTACTTTGTGCTCTTTCCTCATTATAGGTCTGATAACCCTCCCGGCAGAGGTATGAGAGACTTGGATGAAAACAATGGATTATATCATTTTTTTATAGGTGCTGATAGAGGTCTATTGAAAAAAATTAAATTTTCAAAAACAGACATACAATACATAAGAGAGTCCAGAATGCTAAGTCAAGGTACTAATAACCTTCTACAACTCTCTGCTGTGTATAGATGCAATTTAGAGATGATTGGTAACACTCTTTTATTTCCTGGTATGATTTTTTATATTAATCCATTTGGCTTTGGAGGTCCAATGTTTGGACAACCCAATGAGGGCCCTGGTAGTGTTGATGACCCTAATTTATCTAATATAATGGGTCTTGGAGGGTATCAAATGGCTTTAAAAGTAAATTCAACAATTGATAGGAATGGGTTCAAAACAAATGTTGAGGGTCATTTTGTCCACACAGGGGAAAAAGAAGAGAGAACTGATCCTTCCAGTCCTAGGTCCACACTTAATAAAAATAAATTAAAAGATCTGTGTCCTGTTGATAGTCCAGCTGTTGATAGTCCAGATACAGAGAATCAAACTATAAGCTGCTCTGATACTGCCCTAAGTATTCAAAAAGCTCTTTATAGGTATAATAAGACAGGAACTATTTCGGAGGAGTAATATATGTTTAAAGGTAATAACAAAGAATTGGTAACTAAAGTCTTAGTTGATGAAAGAATAAAATATAAGTTAAACAGTTTTGATAATGAGAAAAATATTACTGATTTTAATTTCTCTGATTATGTCTATTATGGTAAATGTGACCAAAACTATAATTCTATTATTGTTAATGAAGAGTCCTTAACAGAATTACCAGAGATAGCTAACCCTACAAAGAGGATAGTAGCTCTAAACTTTGTTGTTGATGCTTGGGAAGCCTTTATAAGAAAAATGGATCAAGCTAAACTAATGAATAAAATACCCCAAGATTCCTTTTTGTACTCTTTATCAGTACACAAGGCATATGAAGACCCAATAGACCTATATAATAACTTTGTTAACAATTATTTTAAAAAATTTAACGAACTTGTAGACCCCACGAAAATAACTAAATTTGATCATTGGGTTTCTGAATTTCTCAAATGGCACCAACAAAATGGCCCAAATTTTCCTATAACTCTTTCAGGATTTCAAAGATCTAAGCATTCTAGCATATTTACCTCCGGTTTGGCTTTAAGTTTATCCAGTGAAAAAGCTGATGATGATTCAATTAAAGAAGAATTAATACTAAATGACAAGCAAAAACAATTTTACATTAATGCTGCTTTACAATATGGTTTTAGAATACACCAGAATGTTCCATGGGTACTTGTTGCTGATATAAACTCACCAGCTATGCTATTATACACTAAAAAATATGATTTGTCAAGTTCTCAATCTGTATTTCTTAAAAACTATTCTGTTTGTTATGAAAGAGATATAGATTATTTACAAGAAATATTAAAACATAATTGGAGTGAATATATTAAGAAATATGATAAAGTAAATATTATAGATACTAAATGTGAAAATACAAGAGTAAATAAATATCATAATTATAATATAATAAATAATAATAAAATATATTATATAATAAATTATATAAATATTAGGAACACGGAAGAATACAGCAGGTATACAAAACCTGAACTGGACAGAATAAAACAAAAAGCAATTTTTTTCTACAAAAAACTTGACAAATCAAAAGCAATCAGTTATATTAATGAACAGTTCCGTCTTTTAACAATCAAAAGACCAGGAACCCTAAATCATATTACAAATATCAATCGGAGGAAAAATGATATTTCAAATAGTTGATGACAAAAAAGAATGTCGTGGTTACTTTTCTAATGGTAAACTAAGACTCAGAAATTTACCAGAAAGTCTAACAGCAACTTGGGACTGGTCAGAACTCATTGAAGATCGAGATGTTATTTTAGCTAAAATAATTGCTCAAGGTAAATCATTAGAAGATAGCTGCCCTGATCATTTGAAAGAAAGATTACAAGCAAGAGAAAGAAAAATAAAATCACACTTAAAATCTTTCATCTCAGCTAAAGTAAATCTTTCCGATATTTGCTTTTATAATCTTGTGCCTGAAAGAGACATACAGCATTATTATAATTTGTTAAACGAAATAACACAGTGGGTTATAGAAAATAATCCAAAACCTAAAAATTATCGTTTAATGCACAATATTAATGTTATGTGCAAAGAGATTTCAACACAAGAGGTCAGGTTCAATAGGGAAAAGTGGAAACAACACGCAAGAACAGATCAGAAAGCAATGTATCTTGTTAAGTCTCATTGGGATGGTAAGTCCTATGTTGATTATAACCCTTGGGGAACCGTCACAGGACGTTTGGGGCTTAACCAAGGGTCTTTCCCTATCCTTAATCTTAAGAGCTCACTAAAGGACATTATTGAGCCTAAATGGGATTGTTTTGTGGAGCTTGACTTCAATGGTGCCGAGTTAAGAACCCTACTACACCTGTCCGGGCACCCACAACCCACAGGAGATATCCATGATTGGAATCAAAATAACATTTTTAATGATAGTTTATCTAGAGATGATGCGAAAAAACAAATATTTGCGTGGCTTTATAACCCCACTTCAAAGGCAGTTACTACTGATTACTACGACAAGCAGAAGGTCTTATCGAAATTTTATAAGGAGGGAGTTGTACATACTCCATTTGGAAGATCAATATCTTCGGATGATTTCCACGCCCTCAACTATCTCATCCAGTCAACCTCCTCAGATAATTTCCTTGACAGAGCATCCGCGATACAAAGGTACTGCAAAGGACTCCGAACAAACGTAGCATTTCTTGTTCATGATTCAATTGTTTTGGATGTGCCATTATCTGAGAAAAACAGAATAAAAGAAATCGTTGAGATCTTTGAGAATACCAAGTTAGGTAAGTTTAAAGTAAACATAAACGTTGGAAGAAATCTTGGAGAACTAAAATGATTACAATCGGACTTGGTAATGCAGGAATAAACAT
>Ga0209348_1000536_pt1 | contig 19570 bp, 26 predicted proteins | sample ETNvirenome_2_30_FD_184065 | JGI IMG/M metagenome (GOLD analysis project Ga0209348, IMG submission 184065) | Marine viral communities from the Pacific Ocean - ETNP_2_30 (SPAdes) (version 2) | ecosystem: Environmental > Aquatic > Marine > Oceanic | place: Pacific Ocean | collected 2013-06-22
CAAATTCACATCCGTTATTTGAATTCTCTTTATTATCTCAATTTGCAGAAGGTATTGATAATGCTTTAACAGAGATTTTGCCAAAAGATAATGATAATTTTTATGTAACATTAAATAGTATTTTAGATTTTGTACAAAGGAACAGTTATAAAGTAAAGCACATGAATTATAAAAATCCTGAAATGTTTGTAATAGGATATTTTTGTTATGATTTTAGAAACAATAATTATAATGTCGGTAATTTAAAAAAATATAGTAAAAAATATAACATTAATAATATAATCAGATATTGTCATTTAATATCCGGAATGAATGAAGATTAATTGATTTATATAAATGAAACATTATATAAATATGGAGTATTTATCCTATCAGACATCTACTATTTCTTGGTGTGAAGATAAATTTGTATATTCACCTTATATAGCAGAATTTTATAATTCAATCTCAAATATATTTTATATTTTTATTTATTACTTTGGATTATATTCTGTAAAACAAATTTTTTGTAAAAACTATGAAAAAAAATTATTTGGTATGTTATTATTTACCGGTGGATGTTCCTTTTATTTTCATGCTACTCTCTCTTTATTAGGTCAAATTATGGATGAATTATCTATATTATTTGTCTTATCACAATCTCTATTATTACTCTATAAAAATAATAATTTTATAGTATATTCTATATATATATTGACGTTTATTTTTACAATAATAATGTGTCTTGTACCTGAACTCAATATACCAATATTATTTTCTTTTGGTATGTTTATGTGGAGAAATATAGAACATAAATTAGTTATATCTCAAAAAAATAAAATAGTATTATGGTATCGCACAAAAGTATTATTTTTTATATCATTAGTGTGTTGGTTTACAGATAAATTTTTATGTGATGTATGGCCTGTCTCGGAACTATATTTACATGCATGGTGGCACGTGTTAATAGGAATGACCGGATATTATGCTATATTTATTGGCTTGTATATAGAATACGGTATTTATAGTCATAAAATAGATTATAAATACAATTTGTTACCTGTATTAAAGCATACTTAATATCTTTTTCTTTTAGTCTTTTTCTTACATTTTCTTGTTTTTTTATTTAACTTAAAACCCTTACGGCACCTTTTTGTTCTTCTTTTAATAATTTCTTTAAAATATATTTTCTTTTGTTTGTTTTGTTCATATGTAAGAAATATGCTCTTTTTTATAATATTTCTTCCTAACTTATTTTCACACTTTCTAAGTAATTGTGATTTACTCGTTTTACTATCAATAAATATAATCTTTTTTATATATTTTACTAAATCACGTGTAATTGATGGTTCATTATCATCTCTGTCTCTTACATTAAATACAATTTCACCTGCAAAATAATAATAACTATCATCTTTACCTGAAGACGCTTGTGTAATACTACCGGGGTCAGTTTTAAGTTTCTCTCTAATTTCTTTTCCCAAATCCGTATATTTATTAACATTTGTAAACTTTTTTTCATTTTTATCCATTAAACCACCTCCAACTTCTTTTTTGAATCCGATATTTCTTTGTTTATAAATTAATGATTTATTAAAAATAATTATAATATTGCCATGTTTGGTAAGTTTATTTATACATTGAATAGAATTAAATGAGAATATAGGTGTTGTATAAAATCCTGCATATCCTGCTCCTTTTTCTTTACTGATTTCTTTATTATTTATAATTCTCATTAATAAACCAATATCCGAAGTAGTATTCATAAGACATACTAAATTATTACTTAATTTATTATTATCTAATTGTTTTTTTTCAAAACCTAAAAAATCTATTGAAAAATCAGGTACATTCTGACCTGTAATTGGCGTGTGACCTTTTCTCCTAAATCGTGGTACCCAAGCCATTTTTAATATATAAAATATTAAAAATTATTTATTTTTCCTTTCTAATAATTCACTAATTTTTTCATCTATAACACAAACCCTCGTGTGTATATCATATACCTTTTCCTTTAAAATATTGTGATCTAATTTTAGTGTATCAAATTGTTCACAAAGTATATTCATTCTATCTACATTTGTTCCTAAAAAATATCCCCCTGTTAAAACACTAATACCTAAACTAACCCCAAACGGTAATAACTTAAATTGACTCATTATACTCTTATTTATAAAAAATAAATTATTTTAAAATATTTTCAATAGATGTATATGATCTATCTCCTGTATATTTTTCGTGCTTTCCATTCTTTAAAATATATATTGTAGGAAAACCATTTATATCATATTTATTTCTAATATTTGTGTTTATTTGATTATTCTCCATGACGTATACTTTCATACCTCTATTACATAACATTTTTATATCTCCCTGCATCTTTTTACACCATCCACATTTTATCATATAAAATAATAATATGCCTTTGTGTTTATCTATCTTGTTTAAATCATCCTCGCTATTTATATTAATCAAATTATCATGTTTACCAAATAACGATACACTCGTATTAATTTTAAATGTTCTCTTCTTTCTATAATTTAATAATTTCTTCATATCATCTTTACTTCCACCCTTAATATTGTATAATAAACTATTATTTATTAAATCCATGGGTTTATATTTATCTCTATTTTTCAAATTGATTTTTGCATCATTTTGCAACAAAATCATCATAACATTTATTCTTCTAAAATAAACTGCGTAATGCAATGCGGTATTACCATCATGATCCTGAGCATTTATATCAATACCGGAATCAACCATCATATTAAGAAGTGGTATGTTATTGTCTCTGACCGATTTAAAATATAAATTGTAGATGGTATCTAATTTTTGTTTGTGCTTTAGATGATATTTAATAAAATTTCTTAGTAAATTCCTGTTTATTTCATTATCATTTTCATTTATATTTCGAACTAAATCATTAAGATTTAATATATTATCAATTACCTTTATCTTCTTTCTTCCTCTCTTTCTTGTTCCCTTTTTTTTCCTTGTTTTTCTCTTTGTTTTTTTAGTAGGTTTTTTCTTTCTGTTTACATTAATAATATTAACAATCATCATATCTATTTGCTCACGGGTTAAATGAAATTCTTTTATTAATGGTTCATTTATTATTAACTTACGAATTTTATATACCTTTTGTTCATCGGTTAATGTATTATTTTCATAATGATACAATTGTTTTATAAGTATCATTAATGTTAATATTCTCATTTTTCTTTGATCCATTTATTATAGTCAATATGTTTTTTTACAAAAACTTTTTGTAACAAGATATAAATGATTATTCAACATCTTATCATCAATACCTCTAATGATATCCAATAAACTCTTATCCAGTTGAAGATGCATCTGTTGTGCCTGCTTCCAAATATTGTAAACATTCACTATCTTATCTATCATAATATTAACCTCATCACTTTTCGTATCTACACTTACATAACAATTAATAATACCCGCTATAAACATATAATCCTTACTAAACACATATAACTCATCCCCCATTATCTTGCAAGAATTTTCATCACACAATATTTTAGGTATCTTGTGTGTACTTACAAATATACTCTTCCTAAATTTATTCTCAACCTTATCTCTCCTAAATTTTTCAATATCCTTCTTTGTTACCACTTTCTTATCCTTACACTCTATACCAATAACACAATCTTCATCCGTTTTATGTCTCAATCTTAAATCCATTCTCCTTATTTTATTATTTCTTATAACATCGTAATGATGACCTAAATTATGTGTTAAAAGTAAATCAATCATATACTCAAACACTTTACCCTTATTATTTGACGTATCCCCTGTTCTCTTGCTTATCATCGTATTGTAATCTTCATGCTCCAATATTCTCTTATAAAAGTCTTTATTTTCTTTTATATGTTGGATGTGCTCTTCCTCTGTATTAAAAATGAGTGGATACATTTTTAATATAAATTTATACTATAAATAGGGTTTAAATTTTAGTTTCATTCATACCTATACAAACGGTTTGTTCATAACAAATATATGGTTCACAACAACTTTGATTATAACAGTTTTGATCAAACGTTACACAAGGAATGTAGAGCGAAGTTGATAGTTGAAAGAGGGAAAATAGGAATAGAAATAGATAATTCATTTTTTGATATAAATTTAAAAAAGTATTTTCAAATTTATTTATAATTACTATAAATAAATATGGCAACTAAAAGAAGTAAATCTCGACGACGTTCTTGTAAACACGGAAAACTTAAACGACCTGTAAGAACTAAGAATGGTGGTAAAAGAAGATGTAAAAGGAGTAGAAAAAAGAGTAAAAAGAGAAGTAGAAAGAAAAGAAAGTATAAAATGAGAAGAGTTAGTTTTTCACCTCAGATTAATAGATATAAAGAATTTGAAGAAAGTGTTTCCGACTTTGGATTAACACCTAAACAATACATAGAGGGAAGTTTAGATTCAGAAGATATTGATTCTGTTCCTATTTACAAACGTTATGCTACACCAACACAAACTGACAAAAAAGGTTATACTTCGGGAAGTGGTTATCTAGCATATATATTTTATTCAATAAAAAATAATCGTGATTTACGTGAAAGATTTGAAGAACTTTCTGATATTAGGCGTTTAAAAGTGGGAATCCCAATTTTGTTAAATGATGAAAAATTTATAAATGGTCTTATTAATCAATTACAAGATCAAATTTCTTGGAATAAGAGAGAATATCAATACAAACCAAATAATTCAGAGTATATGATATATACACTTTTTAAAAATAAAATAATGATACGTAAATTGATAGAAAAAATGAATGATGTTGTTAGTTCCTATTCTGAAAAACGTTTCAAAAAATTTTTGAAACGTGGAAGAAACGATTTGAAATCATTTATTAGATTATATGATAGTATCAAGATGGATTTGAACGAAACAGAAAGCGCGGAAGTGGAAAAATTCGAATCTGATTACGCTTATCTGCGTATGGCAATTGCAACGTATCGCCCAGGTTACAAAGGAAAAATATTACCAGATTCTAACGGAAGACTTGTGCCTGTTGCAGATCCGATAATAAAAAGATTTAACGAAACAGATGAAGAATTTGAAAGAAGGAAAAGAGGATATGATGAAGAATTTCCTAATTTACAAATGTTTAAACGACGTAGGCATATGGTGACAGGTAAACCTGATGAAACACCCGATGAATACCGACAACGGATACAGTTAGGATATAATGAATTTTAATTTTAATTTTATTTATAATTCTTATAAATAAATATGGCAACAAAAAGTAGAAAACGTCGTTCTGGTAAACTCAAGAGACCCGTTCGTACTAAAAAAGGCGGTAAAAGAAGATGTAGAAAGACAAAGAGAAAGAGCAAGAGTAGAAAAAGTAGAAAGAAGATAAAAAGCTATAAAATGGATTATCAGGGACCACGAGGTTTTAGTCCTCCTGGAATGACATTGACCAAAATAAAATCTTACATGGATAACCTTCAAGATAGAGATGCTTTTTGTGATACGGTGTCTAAAAAAATAAGACTACAGTATGAACGAAGAGTGCAAGATGAAGTAGAACGGCGAGAACAGCTCCTAATTGATTTTAAAGAACATCTTTTCGAGGAGGAAGAGGAGGAAGAGGAGGAGGCGGAGGCAAAAGCAAAAGCGAACGAAGAGTGGCTGGAGGAATGGGGGTGGGAAGAAGATGTTATTAATATAGTAGAGGAATTTATGAGAAATCGCCAATACGCAAAATATAGGGAAAATAGTATGTATAAATTTTTAATATTATTATTTATACCTTTTTATTCTAATGCAACACAACGGAAAGTACATGATTACTTAAATAGATTAGTGGCATTAATAGATGAGTGTGTAAAGGAGAATGTATTCGTTATAGAATTAGAAGTAAGAGCATCTGTGCTAACTCAATTTTTATATAAATCATATGAACCTCCACGTAATTCTAATTGGCTTATTGCATCAATGCTGAATGAATCTTTTTTTGCGGAAGCCATGAGACTGCGTGATTCTCGCCATTTTTATATAAATGGAGCTGTTCCAAAATCAGGTGATGTATTTCAAATCACTCCGAATGGTGATCAAATTATAAGTTATGAGTTAAAAAGGACGCTTCACTATAACGCCAAAGATAAATTTTATGAGTTAATAAGAACCAACGAGAAGTATGGAAAACCATTAGTTAACGAACTTGTTTCTGTTGAACTTGGTGGTACAGACCGTCCCTATAACAACAATATTGGTGATACACCAACTATAATATATAAAATATATGAAATATTCAATTATAGACTAAAAAAATACCCAACAAGAACAATCAGGATGACAATACCATCTTATGAATTTTTATATCCACTTATAACGATTGCATTGGAGAGACCATTTTTTTACAATGAATTCATAATAGTTTTTTTGAAGAATTCTTCATTTTCACAATATCGTTCGTTTTTTGACAAAGGAAGGAAATATAAATGAGTTAATTTAATAATGATTATTAAATTAATTAATATTTTTGTAAAATTTCATTGAATTTATTAGTTTCTATAAAAGGTAATTCATCCCAGTCTATACCCCATACTCTATTAGCAAAACCCGCACTTATAGTATCAGCAGGTAATATAAATTGTCCACTTTCATTTTTTTTAAGATTATTTTCATCTACATTTACTTTATACAACTTATCATTATGACTGACAACTAATTTAATTTCTTCAGTAGACATTTGTTTATAGTAAATCTGAAATCTTTATTTTCAATTTTAATTACAACCACAGGAATTATTATCATCATCATCGGTAACTAATGCTATAGGTAATACGATTGCTAATATTAAAATAATTAATACAACAATTAAAAATATAATTTGGTTTCTTGTCATTTATTATAATAATTTAAATAATATTTTTTTTTAAAAAATGATATTATATTTAAGACTTTTCTTTATATTTTTAATATTATTATTGTGTTATGAAATTGCTATGATTGTGTATAAATTCTGTTTCTTTGTGTATAAATATGGATTAATAAAAGAGAAAAATTTAATAGATAGATACGGACATAAGTCTTGGGCATGTATCACAGGATGCAGCAGTGGTCAAGGAAAACTATTTGCTATAAAATTTGCTAAAAGAGGATTCAATATTTTACTTATCGGATCTCCAAGAATAAAAAATGTAGAACAAGATTTAAATAGATATTACCCAAAAATTAAGACTAAATCTATCGTAAAAGACTTTGCAGATGGATTTAAAGATGGATTTTTTGATGAAATAGAAAAATCATTGAAAGATATTGATTTGTCTATATTAGTAAACAATGTAGGTCATCGTACAGCCTGGATACCTTATCATGAAATGCCTGAAGATAAAATCAAGAATACTATTACTGTTGGTACTATAATTCAGAGTAGATTAACTCAATTAGCTATTCCTAAATTTTTAGAAAGAAAAAATAAATATAAAAGTGCTCTTATTAATATGACAGCACAATGTATGCATTTGAATATTGGAGCCGGTGTATCAAATGAAATTAGTGTTCCCTACATGTCTGTATATGAAGCAAGTAATGCTTTCGGTTTTTATCATTCTAATTCCATATATCATGAATATATGGATGAAAAATACGATGACTTTCTTGATATGCTAACAATAACACCGGGTGCCGTTATTACTGAAAATACCCAATTCTTAAAAAATACTATATTCAGCATTAAAGCCGATGAATATGTTGATAATATTATTAAGTTATTAGGTAATGTTCAGGGTATTCATAATGCTCATTGGGGTCATTCATTATCTACTATATTTATAAATATGGCTCCTTTTCTAAAAAATAGAATACTTAAAGATGTTGGAAAAACAATTGCAACAAATATTATGCAAACAAATTAAATTCTCAATTTATCAACTATATCTATATCTTCTATTTCCGGATCATGATACATCTCATTATCTGTTTCTTCTTGATATACCGTTTCAGTAAAAGAAACTGTATCTGAACCCGTGTCTGAAACTGTATCTGTACTCGTATTTGAACCCGTATCTTTTGAATAATATTGATCATAAACAGGATTTGAGAAATGCATTGCATTACCATTAGTCACTTTATTAATTTTAAACGTAGAAGTATTGTAATTAAATTTATAACACATAAACATCATAGTTACAAACAATAAACAAATAATAACTATCAGTATTGTCACCACAGTATGATCTTCACTATTATTTTTACTACTTGATGCATACACAATTAATTTAGTAGGAGTTTGCGTTGGTTCTTGTGTTGGAATGAGTGTTGGTTTTATTGTGGGACTTTGAGTCGGAGTTGAAGTAGGAGTTTGCGTTGGCTCTTGCGTTGGAAAGAGTGTTGGTTTTATTGTGGGACTTTGTGTTGGTACAGAAGTCGGAGTTGGAGTCGGAGAGTGTGTTGGTGGATTTAAAACAAATGGGTCTTTGCAGTCGAATCCAAGCAAACCACATTGGAGTTTAGCATTATTATTTTTACAGGTCTCCTCGCAACAATCACCTTTATCATAATGACATTCATTGGTATTATAGCCACCTGTAGTGTCACATACACCATCTCCAAGCCATTTTGCGCTTTTTACATTACAATTTGTATCATGAATAGGCATATCAAATATTTTTTCATAATAAACAGAATTATATTTAGTATTGTTTATAAATACTATTCCGGGATCTGATTTCATATGTTTATTTAGTACACATAATCTAAAAGAACTTATAAAATTAAAGGACATACAGGTTCCAGTATCTAAACATAGTTTAGCACAATTTTTATAATATTTAATATCATTATGTACCATATTACTTTGACTTATAGTGTGACCTTGTATAGGTCCAATAAATAAATCCATAATATCTGTTTGATTTGGATGATTATTTAAACACCAATAATATATTTCGTCGCAGGTATCATCAAAATTATCACAGCAACTATTATCAATATGTTTTGTGTACTCATCACAATAAGTATTTGTGTATTTTGTTGGAATCTTACAATTTGTAGTTTGATTAGAATGAATATGACATTGCGTATACCAATTTGAACAATCATCAAGATACATATTTTCACAACAATAAGGTTCCAAATAAAGAGTAAAATTATGACATTTATCGGAATATGTCAAATTAAACATATCCCGATCGTTTTGATGACAATGCGATTTAATATTATTTAATACATATTTAGAGTATGTATCACATTCTTTGTAAGTATCAATACAATTTGTATTAAAAACAAAATTTTTACAGCAATCTTGTTCTTGTAGGGTATGATCATAGCATTTTTTATTAAAAGTAGTGTTTAAAACAAGTTCTGCTGCTTTATTATTTATATCAACGCATTGTCCATGTATTAAACCGATAAAAGAAAAAAGAAAGTAAACTATAGATTTGAACATTTTTATTAATATGTAATTAACACTTTAAATAAAATATTAATTAAACCGTTATGATAAATTTATTCATTTTTTACTTTATTAATAGAGATGCAAATTTCAGAATGATGTATAATAGTACCTAATCCAAAGAATAATTTATTACAATGACTACAAATATATCTGGATTTCATTTATAATTTAGATTTTAATTTTAAATTAAATGTAATATTAATTTTATTTTCCCAATCATTTATAATTTCTTTATCAACATTAGATTGTCTTATAATTTTTAGAAAATTTTGGTGTCTTTCCCATCTTAGTATAATTTCCTTTAATTCTTCAACTTTACTCATTTTATAAAGTATTTTAATTTATAAATTATATTTTAATTAATAAATGAGCAATAAAAACAATGGAATCATATCTAATATTTGGGGTCCTCCGGGATGGTTGTTTTTACATTGCGTAACAATGGGCTATCCCCAAAAAATAGAGAATAATCCAAAGAAAAAAAATTATAAAGAGCATCAATATAGAAAGAAATCAACCGAAGAATTTTTTACATTATTAGGAGATGTTTTACCTTGTGGAGCCTGTAGAAAATCATACAAAGAATTTATTGAAATGCATCCAATTGATGAACATTTAAATTCAAGAGTAGATTTAGCAAGATGGTTTTATGATATACATAATTTAGTGAATGATAAATTAGATGTACCTTTTAAATACAGACCAAAAGATTTTGAAGAGTTTTATGATAAATACGAGCAATACAGATCAAAATGTGGTAAAAAAAAATGTGCAAAACCGACCGATGGTATTGCAAAGAAATCTGTTATAAGAATTATAGGAAAAGATGGAAAAGATTATTGTATTAATCCTAAGAACAGAGATCAGGATATTTTAAAGCATTATGAAAATACGAATGATTATAATTTATTACATTTATTAAGTGATGCTGCAAAGTTTTGTTTAAGAAAAACTGCGCTTTTTACTATAGAAAATAAAAATGGGGATATTGAAAAAGCAAAAGAAATTGTAAAAAATATATAATTTATATTATAAATGACTACAAATATAAAAAATAAATTGGACGGTATAATTAAAAAATATTTTTATGATACTGCTAAAAATATTCCAAATCCGTGTTCAGATAACAAATGTATATTTTTTGCTATTATTCTTATTACATTATCGTTTATATTTGCATTAATAGAGATTGAATTGGAAGGTAAATTTGGATGGGCTGAACAAACACCTACTCCAAATTTAGGTGCTGCTAAAAATTCACTCACTTTATATCATCTTTATATGGCTTTATTCATGTTTCTTGCATTCGCAACTATATTTTTTGTAAACTCTGAAATTAATTCAGCAAATCTAATTTACATGTTCGCTATTGTATTATGGTTTTTTACTCTTGAAGACTTATTCTGGTTTGTTCTAAATCCAAACTATAAACTACCCGGTTTAAAAAACGCATGGTGGCATAATAAAATAGATAATCGTTTTCCAATTATTTATATAATTTTCCCCATATTAAGTACATTTTTAGCATTTTATGTAGGTTATGGATATACTTATGTAAATACATTATTAGTTATATTAATAGGTATTGCAATTGTTATTATGATATCCCCTATTTATCACGTTATATATGATAAAACACATAAAAATATATATAAAAATAAAAATCTGAAAGATGAAAAGAAAAATACTTAAATTTTTTAAGATTTAATCTTAGAAAATTAATCTATCTCTTCTATATTATTTTCAACATTAGCTTCTTCTTTTTTACCAAGCACATTCATAATCTCTTTTAATTTATTTGTATAATCTTCCTCAGTACACTCTTCAATATTATTACCCTTTTCTTCTAACCATTCTGCGACATCTTTTAATACATCACTGCTATCACTTGCTTTCTTAAACTCATCTGAAAATATAACTTCCTCTAATTTATTCTTTGCTTCTATTTTCTTAGACATAATTTCATCTTCTTTCTTAAACTTTTCTGCTTCATTCACCATTCTTTCAATATCTTCATTACTCAGACGACTTCCATCATTTTTAATCTGAATACTTTGACTGCTTCCCGAACTTGTATCTTTAGCACTTACATTTAATATACCGTTCGCATCCAAATCAAAAGTAACTTCTAATTTAGGAACACCTCTTGGTGCTAATTTAATTCCTGTTAAATTAAAATCACCCAATTTATTATTATGTTTTGTCTGTGTTCTTTCTCCTTCAAACACTTCAATAGTAACAACTGTTTGATTATCAGAATAAGTGGTAAAAGTTTGAGTTTGTTTTGTAGGAATTGTTGTATTTCTTTCAATTACCTTTGCCATAATACCACCTGCAGTTTCAATACCTAATGAAAGAGGAGTTACATCTACTAAGAGTATTTCATTTAATTTATCATCTGTATTACCAGAAAGTATCGCAGCCTGTACAGCCGCACCATATGCAACTGCTTCATCAGGGTTAATACTTTTACACAATTCTTTACCACCAAAATGTTTCTTAAGTAATTCCTGTATTTTTGGTATTCTTGTAGATCCACCAATTAGAACAATTTCGTCTACTTTGCTTTTATCCAATTTACCATCAACCAGTACTTTATCAACAGTATCTAAACAATCTCTAAAAAAATGATCACACATATTTTCAAATCGTGCTCTTGTTAAAGATGTATTAAAATCGATACCTTCATAAAGAGAATCTAACTCTATAGAACCATTAGTAACAGATGATAAAGTCCTTTTTAATTTTTCACATGCAGTTTTCAATCTACGCACACTCCTTTTATTAGATTTTATATCATGTCTATGTTTTCTCCTAAATTCACATATAAAATGATTAAGAAGAATATTATCAAAATCTTCTCCACCAAGATGTGTATTACCTGCTGTGGATTTGACTTCAAACATCCCATCATCAATACTAAGTAATGATACATCAAACGTTCCTCCTCCTAAATCAAAAATAAGCACATTCTTCTCACCTTCACCGTTCTTATCCAAACCATATGCAATCGCACCTGCAGTAGGTTCATTAATAATTCTAAGCACGTTCAATCCGGCAATTTTACCTGCGTCTTTTGTAGCCTGTCTTTGGGCATCATTAAAATACGCAGGCACAGTTATAACTGCATCGGTAACGCTTTCACCCAAATAATCTTCCGAAATTTTTTTCATTTTTCCTAAAATCATGCCTGAAATCTCATCGGGTCTAAATATTTTTTTTTCATTCTTATAATCAACCGAGAATACTGGTTGATTATTACTATTAATGACTTCAAATTGTAATGTTTTTTTATCACTTTGAACATTTTCATCATCCCAAGTTTTACCAATAAATCTTTTAGCATCACAAATAGTATTTTTGGGATTACTATTAACCTGATTTTTTGCAGAATCACCAATTAATCTTTCGTTTTGTGTAAATGCGACATAAGATGGAGTAGTACGATTACCCTGTTCATTTGCGATAATTTCTACTTTATTATTTTTATAAATACCAACACAGCTATATGTTGTTCCGAGATCAATTCCGATTGCAGTCATATTTTAAATACGATTTTAATATTTAAATTTAATAAAAAATGTTTGATATATATGACTATGATGAGATGAATGAAAAATTTTTAGAAATGTATAATGATATAGAGTCAAAGGAATTAGCGTTTGTTGTTTTTGCAAGTTGTATAACTATGTTATATCTAATTGCATATTTTTTACAAAATTGATTAATTATAATTTTATCAATTAAAATTATAAAAATGTTATCTTTTCCTAAAGTAGAGCAACCAAATATGAAAGTAAAGTTATTTCCACATCAATTATCTGCTATATATTTGATGGAACAAAGAGAAAAAAATAGAACTATTAAGGTATCTGATCTTGATGATTATGAAGAAATTGTTACAACTAAAATGAGTATATTTTCGGATATTGTTGGTTATGGCAAAACTTTTTCTGTAATAGGATTAATAGTTAGAGATAAGATGGAATGGGACATAAACACTCAATATAAATTATGTGTTACAAGCACAAATGATATTGGAAATCGTGGAATAATAAATGAAAAAAGAGTTCATATAAAAACATTTACAAAAATAAATACAACTCTAATTGTTGTAAATAATTCATTAATTAATCAATGGTTAGGTGAACTAAGTAAGTCTGATCTTAAAATAAAAGTCATAAAAAAAACAATTGAAGCGTTGAAGGACGATATAACACAATTTGATGTAGTTTTAGTATCATCTAAAATGTATAATGCACTTGCAAAGGAATGGGGTAATGTTGCATGGAAAAGATTTATATTTGATGAACCCCAATCAACAAGGATACCATCAATGAAAACAATTTGTGCAGGATACTATTGGCTTATATCAGCAACTCCTCTTAGTTTATACAATAGATATAATAGTACGTCAAATCATTTTATATATAGTATATTCAATTCAAGACTCGTATATGATTCATTTAACGCGATGATTGTGAAAAATGATGATAATTATGTAAAACAATCCTATAAATTACCTGAAGTAAAAGATATCTTTCATGAGTGTTATCAGCCTATATACAATATGGTAAATGGATATGTAGATAATATTACTTTATCATTAATCTCAGCAGGAGATATATCAGGAGCAATTGAAAGACTTGGTGGTGATGAGACTTCTAATATAGTAGAGTTGATAAAAAAGAAAAAAGGTGATAGGATTGATCTATTAAAATTATTAATAAGACAATCTCCTGAAAATAGAAATATTTCTAAATGGAACGAAGAAATTATTAAATTAGAAAAAGATATATTAGAATTAAAAGATAAATTTGAAGAAAAATTAAAAAGTGATTGTACTATATGCCTTGATACTCTTGAAAAGCCTATATTAGTTCCGTGTTGTCAAAATATATTTTGTGGTACGTGTTTTCTAAAATGGAGACAGGAGCATGGTACTTGTCCTCTTTGTAGAGAAAGAGTAATTGATAAACAATTAATACATATTAATTCTGATAACACTAAGAAAGAAGAGAAAAAATGTATAGTTAGAAAACCAACTAAACCCGAGATGATACTTAATATAGTTAAGAATAATAAAGAAGGTAAATTTATAATTTTTTCACAGTTTGATGTAAGTTTTGAAAAGGTTACAAAACTATTAAGAGACACGAATATTACTTTTGCAGAATTAAAAGGTCATAGTACTACTATAAGCAAAACTATTAAAAATTTTAAAGAAGGTAAGATACAAATGCTTTATCTTAATTCAAATTATAATGGTGCCGGTATAAATTTACAAGAAGCTACCGATATCATATTTTATCATACTTATACAAATGATAATATAACAAAACAAATTATAGGTAGAGCAAATAGGATAGGTAGGAAAGGAGATTTATATGTTCATCATCTTATATAAAATTGATAAAAATTAATTCATTTAAACATAATTAGAATATATTTAAATGACGTGTCCAAATAAATGCTGTGATATTTATACTACCAAGTATGTAAGATATGATAATAAAGAAAAAGATAAGACAAAATATAATAAAAATAAAGGAGGTGTTGTGCTATTTGATCCTACAAATAACAAAGTATTATTAGTACAATCAAGAGGAAATTTGTGGGGATTTCCTAAAGGTACATCAGAAGAAGGAGAAGACTTTCAGACTTGTGCTCAACGTGAATTAAAAGAAGAGACAGGTATACATATTTGTAAAAGTTTGTTAAAAAATCCTATATATATAAATTCAAAAGTTATTTATTATTATTTAGAAGTAAATTATAAAAATTATCCTGTACAGGTTCAAAAAGACGATAAAAATGATGCAAATAGTATTGGATGGATAAATTTAAGGTGTTTACAATATATGTGTGAAAATAATATTATAAAATTAAATTATCAAGCAAAAAAAGCAATAAGAAAATCTTTTGGAATTAATATTAATTAACTTCTTAATATTAATTGTAATTGAAATTGTAATTGTAATTGAATGTAGTATCATTTGATTCCCCTGATGCTTCTGGATTGTAAATACTCTCGGTGTTACCCAAATCAATACTTTCTCCTATGGGATTAGGTTCTTTACCTGTTCTAAAATATTTATAGGTATATATTAATATCATAAGAGATATAATTGCTACAACTGTTGCGTTTATACCAATAAGCACTCCATTTTTAGTAACATCTTCAGAGCATTTATCAAATCTATCTAATGTTGATAATTCATATATGGTTAATCCATATATAGTTAATACAAGGCCCGTCCACCATAATTGTGTATTTGTTGTTATATGTTTAACTAAACCTGACGCTTTCCCTTCTTCATAATTACATTTTGCGAATATGTCGTGATTTAATTTGAGGACAAATACGATAGAAGATATAGCTAATAATGTAAAAGATATCATTTGATACTTACTTATATCACTTTCATGAATAGATCCATTTACACAAAAAGCGGTTCCTTTTTCCATTTTTTCTTTTGCAATTTGATTATAATAATGTACAGTATATCCTGAATACACCATAAATATTATGATTCCAATATATGCTAAAATATTGTAATAACCAATCATTTTATTATAATAAAAATAATATTTTATTATTTTTATTAATTTACACACCTAAATCTCCACCACCTAAATCTATACCTCCACTTAAATCACTACCTCCACTAAACGGGAGTGGTTTTTTTAATATAAATGTGTAATAACAATATGTTAAGATGATAAGAGATATTATACCAACAACGATAGAATTTACAATAACAAGACCACCGTTATTTGTAACATCTTCAGGACATTTATCAAACTTATCTATAGTCGCTAATTCATATATAGTTATAGCATAAATAACGAATACAAGCATTGTCCACCAAAATTGTGTGTTAGAAGTTATTTTACTTATGATTCCACTTGCTTTCCCTTCTTCATAATTACAGTTTGCTAAGATATCATGATTTATTTTAAGAACAAATACGACAGATGATAAAGTTAATAATACTAAAGAAATTGTAAGTGAATTTTCTATTTTATTAGGAGTTATATCAGAATGTCTTGCACAGAATGAAGAACCGAATTTCATTCTTTCTTCTGAAATTCTATTATAATAATGTACAGTAAATCCTGAATACACCATAAACATTATGATTCCAGCATAAGTTAAAATGTTATAAATAATCATATTTATTATAATGAATTAAAAAATAAAAAAAATATAAAAATGTCTATAAGCACGTATCTCTCAGAATTAGATAGTATAAATAAAGAAATGATAAGATTAAAAGGATTGATAAAAAATTTAAACGATAAAAAAACTAATTTAGAGAAAAATATACAAAAATGGTTGGTGGATAATAATCAGAATAGTATATCTTATAACGGAAAAATAATTAGTTTGAATAATACAACATCAAGTAAAAGAAAAAAGAAAACGGAAAAAATGGAAGATTTATCTCAGGTATTAAAAAAATATGGAATTTATAATAACAATAAAATGATTAATGAACTGATGGAAGTTAATAAAGGAAATCGTATAGAAATAACTAAATTAAATTTTAAAAATAAAAAATAAGTATTAAAAAATGATCAAAGATAATATTTATAAAAATATTGTAAACAGATTTAATACTGAACTTATGACTGAAACTTCTACTAAAAATCCTTGTGTTGTATTTGATATAGACGGTACTCTTATATATGAAAATGATACAGCACAATATAGAGATAAAAAGATAGAAGATATATGTAAATTTGCATATTATCTCAATAACAAAAATATACCTGTTTTCATTATCACCGCAAGAGATAATACTATTCCAGGTAATTATGAAGGAACAGAAAAATTACTACAAAAACTAAATATTGATTATGTAAATTTATTTCTTTGGAACATAAATCAATATAAAACTGTTGTTGATTTTAAATCTCTAACACGCAAACACATTGAAGATAATAATTATAAAGTAATGATGTCTCTTGGTGATAATTATTGGGATTACGGTGATTATGGCGGTGTTGGTATTCACATCTTTCAAAATGGGAAATTTATACAATTTGTAAATAAAATTGATAATAAATTATAGATTTTTACTTGTATAATTATGAATTATACAAATGAAATTATTGTGGAACATGTTGATTTACCAGATGTATTTTTAATAACATTTGGTTTATTTATTATTATATGTTTATTATCCCAAATTTTCCCTGATTTTTTTACAAAAATATGTCAATCAAAAAATAAAGTATCTACTACCGATATAAAATATGATAATCCTGACTATCACTATACAGAAATTTACTTTGAGACACTTAATAAAAAATGTACTATATGTACGGAAGACTTATTAAAAGGTGAAGAAATATATGTTACCGATTGTAAACACTACTATCATAAAAAATGTATTATGAAATGGTTTCAGAACAGTTATAATTGTCCACTTTGTAGAAATTTTGTATACGATATTTATGATGTTAATTTGATTTAAATAAATATTAACTATTATAAAATGACGACCGTTCAACATAGTTTAACTGCCCCTTCTGATAGGGATAAAAATCATGTATTTAATTTTAATCATGAACCTTTAACTAATGAAGAACTTATTCATGCAAAGAATGAACTTATTAATAAAGATCACCTGACTGTATATCCACAAAATGAGAAGGCTTTTGCTGATCCAAGTATTGATGGACAATCATATAGTCTAATATCTTTCTATCCTTCTACAGGTGCTACACCCGACAAAGATGGTATTTTCGGTATGGTAAAGGTCAGAGGCACATATGGTAATTTGGATGATTGTGACAGGAGGTCGGAATATCTTATTAAAAATATTGATTCGCATCATAGTATTTATTATGCAGGTGTAGGGAAACCTTTTCCTATTACGTGTTCATCTAAATTTTCAAAGAATATTAATAAAGTTGAGATACAAAAGAAGATGGCAGAAGAAAAAATTAAAAAGGAAAGTAAAGAGGAACAGGAAATAAGAGAAATTAAGGAAAGAGAAGCGGAAATTATGAAACAAAATACTAAACCCGTAGAGATAAGTGATATTGATAAGTATATCACTTTGAAAGTAAAGAAAGCGCAATTGGTTCATACATATTTGAATATGAAAAATAAGATGAAAGAGATTAAGAGTAAAATACTTGATTCTCGTGATGAGATTGAATTGTTTGATGATAAAGATGAAAAATTGAGTGGTCTATGGTTGGAAAAATACAATCAGTCATTAAAAAGTGTAAATATTACACAACAAAAAGATAGTTTTATTAAATATTTGCAAGATGATGCTAAACAAGAATTAGGTTTTTAAGTTTTTTATTTTTTATTTTTTATTTTTTATTTTTTTTTATTTATAATATGTATAAATAAATGAAACGAAGAGTTAAATGTAAAACTCGTGGCAAATTAAAACGCCCAACTAAATCAGGAAGAAAATGTAAAAAGAAACCAGGTAGTAAGAGTAAGAGTAGGAGTCGTAGCAGGAGTAGAAGTAGGAGTAGAAGTAGGAGTAGAAGTCCTAAAAAGAAATGTGCTCACGGTCGTAAAAAGACTAAAAGACGCGGATGTAAGAAAAAACCGGGTAAAAAAAGTAGAAGTAGGAGTCGTAGTAGGAGTAGGAGTAGGAGTAGGAGTAGGAGTCCTAAAAGAAAGCGTAGTAGGAGTCGTAGTAGGAGTCCGAAAAGAAAGCGTAAAAGAAAATTGAATGTCTATATGAGATTTGCACAAAAACACCGAAAAAGTGTTATGGCTAAATATAAGAAAAAAGGTTATACGGGACGTAAATTAATTGGAGCAACAGGTAAGGAATTAGGAAGGATGTATAGGAAACAAAAGTAAATAGATTTTATTTATTAAAATAAATAAAATTTATACAAGAGATGTAAAGTCAAGATTGCTTTTCCATATGTTATCATCAAAATCATCTTTATTCTTTGTTACAACAATACCCGTCTTATTAAATACATGTGCCACAAATAGTTTTTTGTCTAACAATTCTTTAATGATTGCTTCAAATATTTTAGATTTTAATTCTGTATCACTAATCTTATTTACCAAAAAAAAATCAGATGTATTATAAAATTGACTCTTCAAATTTTTTGACTGAATATGTATAGTTATACTTTCCCTCATTTTTCTCATAAAAATAT
>Ga0209348_1000537_pt1 | contig 19561 bp, 23 predicted proteins | sample ETNvirenome_2_30_FD_184065 | JGI IMG/M metagenome (GOLD analysis project Ga0209348, IMG submission 184065) | Marine viral communities from the Pacific Ocean - ETNP_2_30 (SPAdes) (version 2) | ecosystem: Environmental > Aquatic > Marine > Oceanic | place: Pacific Ocean | collected 2013-06-22
AATACATATTTACTCCTGATCATCATGCCAACGTTCATTAATTTTACTTGCCATCCAATATGCTACTGGAATACATAATATAAAAGTAATTTCTGCGGCTCTTAATATACTTACATCCCATAATTTGTGCACTAAATGATGAATGAATATGGGTATACATCCACCTACAAATATTAATATAGCCATTCTAAATTCAAAAGGTAATTTACCCATTATATATCCTGACTATGACTTAACATTTGTTGTTTAATTTTCTGTTTATTTCTTTTATATATTTTTTTATGTTCAATAATTTTATTTTTAAATTTTAAAAGAGCTTTAGCTATTGGGTTCTTTTTTTTAAACTTCATTTTGTGGTTTGCAAGAAAAGCTAATAAATATTTTATTTCTATTTATTAAGTCTTGCCCTATAACATTCATTAATTCTATTGTTTCATATGTGCCACCTCTAGCACATTCATACCATGAATCATATGTATTAACATTTTGTTTTGGTAAACAGTCACCATGAAGTGCGGAACAAATTTGTATTACTAATAAAAATTTGACCACTATTCTAATATTAACTTTCTAATTGCTTGTGTTCCATCTATATTTGTATCTAATTCTGCTTTAGATCTAATACATTTGTATTGAACGTTAGGTGTAAATTGTCTCTCAGCTATCCTCTTATGGCGAAGGCATTGTGCCATACCCTCTGGTTGAATACGATGTTCTTTAATATCAGGCCCTATAAACATAAGAAGGGCTACTACTTCAGCTATCATTATTTGTTACCATTTTTGTAAATTATTTCTCTATTTTTATCTTTTAAAATTTCAATATCTTTAAGAACTTTATCCATTTGTTTTTGTAAAAACTCAATATTAATTCTATTATTCATCATAGACTCGATATGTTTATTAATCTTATCTGTAGTTTTATATAAATCTTCTAACATCATGAATTGTTCGCTATCTGCAGGCAAAGATCCCATTTCACCCCGAGGCCATTTTATTCTGAACTCAGTGTTTTCCTCAAGATCTTTTTCCATAATCTTTATTTTAGTGTCAGTAATATTAAGGCGTTCTACAATCTGGAAATAACCCATCGTACCGAGTGCAACAATAATGATCAAACTGATCACCGTCTTCATCGGCATTTGTACAGGTTGGTCTTCTCCGATTTTAAGTGCCATTACTTTTTATTTTGCCAGCTAAAAAGCCATGAAACATACCATTTCCATGCAGCTTTTATTTTTTCTTTAATTTTTTTCATCTTTTTTATCCTCAAGTTTTTTTATTTCTTGTTGGGCTTTTTCTAAATCTTCAGTTACATTCTCAAGTTTCTGTAATGTTCTTTTATTAGCAGAATCTTTAGACTTACCAGCATCTTGTAGTTCAGCAACCTCTTGTTTCAAGATTCTGATCTGCTCTTTATACTCAGCTATGAGATCCTGGTATTCTGATTTAGACATTATTTTTTCCCGTTACGGAAAATCTGTGTACCTTTTATTCCAAAAATACTTGCTACAACTAAAATCCACAGGTTGGTAAACCAACTTGGGAGTGTCGAGAAGTACTCAAAGAATAGTTTTACTTTGTCCATTGCTTCAGGATCATCACTTATGACCGCCCAAGCAAGTACAACGATCGGAGCCGATAAAATTAATAATACAAACTCGTCTTTCCAGTCTGACTGCCTAGCCTCAAGAAGTTTACCTTGGTAAGCCTCCTCTCCTCTAGCCATTTTTTCTGCATGCATTAATTGTGCATCAGACATAGCCATCTTTGTTTTTTGACGATTAGCATATATCTTACTACCAGCTTGTAATGCTATTTTTGCTAAACTAAACCACGCCATTTTTTTCTAACCATTCTGGCACATCAAAAGAAGGACATTGTTTTTTTTCTTCTACTTGATAGTGACCTATTATTTTTTCTATATTATATTTTTCTTTTAATTTTAATAATATAGTTTTTAATGTTTCAAATTGTTCAGGGTTAAAATTATTTTCCCAACCCATATCTACTGTACCGCCACCAACTAAAGCTACACCAATTGATGTACCATTAACTGCAACAGCATGAGCACCTACAACATCTTCATCTCTACCTGTTTGTAATGTGCCATCTCTTTTAATTAAATAGTGATATCCTATTGTATCAAACCCACGATTTTTATGCCATTGTGTTACTTTATCTACACCAAAATCCATATCTGACGGAGTTTGTGTACAATGTATTACTATTGTATCCGTTTTATTACGTTTGTCCATTATGTAAATAGTCCTATTAATGTTAAAATTGTAGCACCAAGACCACCTAAAATTGCATATAAAATTCTATCTACTTTTGTATGTAATCCTTCTATATCTTGATGCAAGTGTTTGAGGTGATTATTTTTTATTGTATTGACATCTCTTCGCAATCCTGTTATATATCCGTAGATGGATATTAAATGTTCGCTAGTTGTTTTGGGTTGCTTAGCCATTATTCGTCTCTTTCTAAAGGATTTGGTTTAAAGGCATCTTCAGCATCACCACCTAGTAATATACTAAATAAACCTGGTATAACCCCTAAGTCTTTTATATTATCACCAATACTTTGATCAAATAAAAAATCTAATTCATCTATTGATGCTAAGTTATCTATTGTAGCTTTTAGATACATATTTTCAATACTTATTAAATTATCGATTAATTCTCTTTTTGTTTTTGCATCTATATTAGATTCAGCTATGTCATTTCTTTGTGCTCTAGATTCTAACATAAATTGCTCACCTTCTTTTAGTATGTCAGATATGCCTGCAAAATTTAAAACTTCTGGCTCAACACCTGCTTGAAATCCTTCAGTCATTTTACCATACGTTCTACCAAATAAACCAATTATAAAAGATTGATTACGTTTTTCTAAATCCATTTGTGATGTATCAATTTGTTTTAATTTTTTAGCTCTTGCTATAAGTTTAGCCCATTGTTGATGATACTCTGAATTTTTAATAGGTGCTGCAACTTTAAATCTTCTAGTTACAATACTAGGTGCAGTTAAAAAGCTAGATAAATCTGCTTGATCTTCTCTTTTTTCTGCTTTAGGACCTCGTTCTTCTTTTCTAGGAATAAAATTTTCTATAATATCTATAGGGTATTGCATAATACCTGTTAAGTAAGCACCAAGTAAATAATCTGCTACTATAGGTGTTATTGGTACAGGTTTAACTCCACCTTCTGGTGTTCTAGTAATAAATGCTGCCAGATTAGAACTAAAATTAGAAAGTTTTCTAGCTATCTCTCTTGTTGAAGGTCTTGCCTGTAATTCATCTAATCTTTGTAATTCATATCTACCAATTACAGGAGCACCTGAATATAAATTTTTATTTGCCATTAATTCTATAAATGGTCTTACACCTGCTGGTATTGGCGTGCCTGGCATAATTTGACTAATAGATTCTGCAATATACTTTTGGCTTACTCCAGCACTACCTTTAAGCATACCATCAATTAAGCCAACAGCTACATTTGCAAATACACCTAAATCATAAGGCTTTGGAAAAGGTATAAATGGTACTTCTTTATCTAATATTATTTTACCTTGTTTTTGTGACTCACTAAAATCTATATTAGGCAATAAAAAATTTAATTGTTTTACTTGGTCAGGTACTTGTGAATATTCAGGAAATCTTGCATTAGTAAAGTATAATGCTATCTCTGGTGCAACAACTGTTGCTGTAATCAAAGCTGCTGCTTTTTTAGGATTTTCTGCAAATAGTCTACCTGTTCTATATAAGCCTTGAATACTTGCATTTAAAAACATAGTATTTCTACTTAATCCATTTAGTAGTGCACTAGATCCTCTCATACCAAAATCAGTTGCAACTTCTCTTCCTAAAAATGATGCACCTATATCACTAAAACCTGCAGCTTTTGCTAATTGAAACTCACCCATTCTAGTTCCATATTCAGCTGCTTGTACTATTCTAGTATAACCTCTTGCACCACCACCAAGTTTTTTTCCTAAATTTTTTATTACATTACTATAATAATTTTCTGCATCTCCTAAAGTTTTTGATGTTGTAGTAACTTCTTTTCTAACTAGTTCTTTTAAATTTTTAGGAGTGTATGCTTCTGTCTCTCTTCTAGAAGAATAACCCATTCCATTAATTAATGCTTTTTTATAGTTATGAGTTTGTTTAACTGCATCTACAAAACCTTTACCACTAGAATAAACTGGTATAAATTTTTTAGGACCTATACCAAATGCAGAGTTTACAGCTCCAGCTAATGTATCTCTTATTAAGTTAAATGCTACAAATGGTGGTGAATATGTAATTGCTCTTGATGCAAATCTTGCATATTTAGAAAATATACCATCTGGCCCAAAACCAAACATTACTTTATTAGCACCTTTTTCTGATAACCCATTAAATAAGTCTGCTAAATTTGGATCTATAACTTCATATACTTCAGCTTTACCATTTCTATAAACGATATCAACTACATCAGATGCAGCATCATCACTAGCTTTAAATGTATTACTAAAAGTTAATACATCTAAACTATCTAAATTATCTAATTGATTTTTTCTTTTTCTACCAACTTTAGCTATTACTTTTTCAGGATCAAATTTTGCACCTGATTTTTCATAGGCTCTTATAACTTTATCTACTGCAATATTTTCTATTCGTACTCTTCTATTAGCGGTAACTTTTCTTACAACTTTATCTGCATTTATTTTACCTAACTTATCACCTTTTTGTAACATATTATAAAAAGCAATTTTAGCACGATTTCTATCGCCAGCTAATACAGTTTGATAAGTGTAAGTTAATAAATTTTTATATAAATTTATATCACCTTGTTGTTTTGTTTTAGCTAATTTAACAGCACCTGGTCTAGCTATTCCTAACATTTTTCTTGTCTGTTGACCTACAGCTGATATAATTCCAACCTTTTCTGTTTCCCTTGTTAAAGGTATAAAGAAAGGATTTTCTTTTAAAATTTTTTTAGCATCTACTCTATTAATTAAACCTGATTGAACTTGATATTCTAATAGCTCATCTGTAAATTTTTTATATTCACCTAATGCTTTTTTAAAATTATTTTTTCTTGTTAATTCTTTACCATATCTTTTTTTATAAGTTGCTGCATCTAGTTCTGCAAAATCTATATAATTTTTTCTTTCTACTTTATTTATAGGTAAAGTTTTTTCTAAAGCAGGTCTTCTCTTTACTATAAAATTTATTCTTTTAGAAGCTACATAATTTAAAAATTCATTAACTTCATTATCAATATCAAATTTTTCTAGTATTTCATGTAGACCTTTACTTTCACCTTTTTTATAACTTGCACTTCTGGCAACTGGATTAGGTGGTAAGTATACACCATTCATTATAAAATGATGACCTCTAGTTCCAGACGATGATAATTGTCTTAATTGAAAATAAGGTTGTAATATTGGATCTACTTTCTTTTTTGTTACAGGATCTATAAAACCTTTTTTAGAAGTGTATATATTTTTTAAACTTGTAACATCTCCACCAACACCCGTAATTTCTTTTTGTAATACTTTAATAAAATCCCATTGATCTGCTAAATTAGTTCTTAACATACTTCCAACACTTCTTTCACCATTTATTGGAGAGTTTACGCCTTCAGATTTACCTGTATTATCAGGTTGTTTCTTAGAATGTTTTTTTATTATTTCGTTATTTAACTTATTATTTTTTGCAAGTCTTAAATTAGCAATTTTATTTGTTATTTTTCCACCTGCATAAGGGACAAAAAATCCTAAACCTCCAGCTGTAAGTGCAACAGTCCCTGTTCTTATAGGATCTATTGTTTCTCTTAACTCTAATTCTTTTTCAACTACTTGATTAGCTATATCTATAGTTCCAAACCCAGCACCCTCAACTGCAGATACTGATGCTGAACCTTTTACAATTGCATTATTTTTTGCTTTAGCAGATAATTTAGCTAAATCTTCTGGACTATTTAAAATATCTTTTTTTATTGCTTTTTTAGTTATACCTTTTTTAGTCTGAGCTTTAATTACTTCTTGTCCAGCTTTTCTTAGTGCACCTTTTGCAACAAAACCACCTACACCAGCACCAATTATATTTAGTGGATCTAAAACTGCAACACCTAAATTAGCAAAAAATCCTGATGCACCTCTGCCACCTTCTTCATAAAAATTAGGAAGCTCATCCCAGTATCTAGTTAAATAAGATAGTCTAGCTTTTTGATCTTCACCTACATTATTTCCAGTTATATAAGCAAACTCTGCACCCATTGCTAAAGTATTAGCTTGATTCCAAGTTCTATCTCGTATAAATTTATTTACAGCTTCTTTATCTGTATAATTGACATCGTCTCTATTTTTATAATAATCTTTTGCAACTGCCGTTAGTTGTTTATTTTCATAAATATTATCAAAAGTATATTTTAAAGAACCATCTGAATTATATTGTATGGGTATAGCATTATTAATACTAGGATTATTTGCAATACTTTCTTTACTTATTTTACTTTGTTCACTTCTTTTCTTAAGTTGCTCAAGACTAAGCCCACCAGCAAATTGTTGTCTGTGGCTTTCTGAGTTAACTGCATAATCTCCTAAAGATAATTTTGACATATTACCTAGTTATGTTTAATAAAAATTCTCTAACGTCTTGATTTGTGCCTGGTAATGTTACACCAGTTGGAAAACTTAATGCATAATATCTTTGTTCTGATTTAGTTCCCATTTTAGCTAAATGATCTAATAAATCAGCTTCAGTTATTTTTAATTCACCAGTTGCAGTTGAGCTTGCTTTACCTGGTACTGGTTGTTCAAGAACTTTATAATTTTCTACAACATCCATAATATGATTTTCAGTTTGTCCTGTTAATATTTTATTAGCTTCTTCAACTGCACTTCCAACATTTACTTTCTTTTGTTCTGCATTATAGAAATTAGGTGACACTTGATTTGTTAAACCTCTTAATGCATTATATTCAACATCTTTTGTACCCTTAAATGCAAATTTAACATTACCTTGTGGGTCAAATGATATTACATTTTTAAAGTTTCTATAACTTGCAGCAACTCTACCAAATTCATTTTCAGGTACTTGTAATACTCCAGGTTTTGGAATTAAATAATCTGATAATTTTGTACTAGAAAACTGTTGAGTTTCTCCAGTAGCTGCAGGTGCATCTACCATAGTATCAGTAGTAGTATCACCTTCTAATTGACTCTTAACTGTGTAAGGTCCCATGCCACCTATTTCTTTTATACCAATCTGCTCAAATATAGGTGCATACTTTTCATTAAAAGTTTTACCTCTTGTTTCATATCTTTTAGTATAACTAGTATCAAATGTTGCTTTCTCTAAATCTTCTTTTTTAAGATTATTATTTTTTAATAAATCTTTAAAGTTATCATAACCTTTTCCATCACCAGTTATTATATTATTTATGTCAGCTAATTCTGCAGCAGGATTACCAAATTCAGTAGCTATTCTATCATAACTAGTTTTTCTATTGTTTTCCATTTCAATAGTTTGTGGTAATGTATTAGTTAAATAATTTTGTGCAGCACCTTTTAATACTTCTGCTTTATTTCTATCCTTTGCTGCTTTGTCTTCAATAGCTGCTCCTAAAAATCCTGTAGCTATTCCTCTAAATATACTCATTATTCTGCCTCCTCAGGTTTAGCCATTAGACCTTTATCTTTTGTTTTTACTTTTTTAATATCTTGTTTTACGCCTCTAGCTATTTTTTCAAACTCTTCTTTTTCTTGTTTAATTTTAATAATCTCTGTCATTTGTTTATTATTAGTTAAGTCACTCATTGACATTCTAAACTTATCTATACCAGATGCTATACCCATTGATGCAATCATTTCCATAACTGGTTGTGCAATAATAAATGCTACATCAGGACTAAACTTACCTTCTACAAATCCACCAAATAATATAACTCTACCTAGAGCTTCTACTGGTATACCTGCATCTAACATAGCAATAACTTGTTCTGCAAATTCTGGTTTATGTAATCTATCCCAAATAAATTCTGTAGCTTGTTCAGGATCAGTTATAAGTGGTGCATGCTCCCAAGGATAATTACCTGGAGTATCTGTTAAACTTTGACCAGGAATTGGTGTATCAAATGGATTACCTATGCCTTCTTCAAATTCTCTCATTATGCTTTTAAACTCCTAATTAATTTTGATACTTCTGTAGTTCTATCAAATTTAGCAGCAGTTGCCATATAAGTAGTTAATCTATCTTCCCATATTTTAGCTAGTGTTTCAGCATCTACAACTTTAGGACCAGGTACATACTTGCCCATTCCTGGTCTCATTGTTGGTAAACCTCTACCAAAACTTGGAACTTGAACTTGAGTGCTCATAGGTTCAAACTCTCCACCCCCACCACCATAGCTTTGTATTTTACTTCCTAATGAACTTCCAATTGCAGCACCTATCTTAGCTCCTTTTGGTCCACCTACAGCTCCACCAATTGCACCACCAACCCATGTTGCTGCTGATGATACTGCACCTTTAAACATATTACTTATACTCATTTATTCTCCTTATCCTAATAATAGATCAAAACCAAACTTACCAATCATCTGATACATTGCATCTTTAGATGCTTTGTTTTGTAGATCAACAGCAGTAGATCTTTCTAGTGCTGCCATTGCTAAATTATGATTTCTATTTTCACTATTTTCTGAAGAAGTATTTACCCATGATGCTTCATCTCTCCATTGTTGCCATAGTGCTGACAATCCAAAGTTAGATAAGTTTAATAGGTTTTGTGCATTAACTTGATTAGCTGCATTTACTGCTGCTGTATTAGCTGTATTAATGCTTCTTCTCCAAACAACATTTGATTGATCTATCTCTCTTTGATTTTGAACATTAAATTGTTGTCTTTGATTTTCTAATTGTGCATTAAATCTATTTATGGTATCTTCTCTTTTTGCATTTGCTTCATTAACTGCAATTGTGTTTTGAGCATTTAATGCATTTACTTTTGCTTTTTCTGCTTCTGCAAATTTTTTCATTGCATCTATTCTAGCAGCATTTTGATCTGCAACAGTTGTACTTAGTTTATCATAAAATTGATTAACTTGGTTTTGACTTGTTGCATTAAACTGAAATGCAGCGTTAGCTGCAGCCTGATCAGATAAAATAAAATTCTGTCTTGTATTTATATTTTGAAGATTAGCTTGTTGTTGATTTGATAAGTTAGCTAAATCTAATTTTAAATATGCTTGTGCATTTGTAATTGCTGCTTGCTGATTATTAGACAAGTTTTGAAATATCATTTGCTTGTAAGTATCAGCATCTGCTTTTGCTATTGGTATAGCAGCATTCATGATACCTTCAGCCAATGCTTCAGCAGCCATTGAACTTGCACTTAAACCTCTATTAGCTAATGCAGCATTAGTTGCTTTTGCAGCACCTCTTGCCCATACTGGTAATGGATTACCAGATGCTAATGCAGTTTCTACTTCTTGTTGTAATCCTGTTAGTTGTCCTTTAACTGTTGCATCAGATGTAATTGTACCTGTTGCTGCAGTCATTGGTTGAGTAACCGTACCTGTCGCAGCTGTCACTGTTGGTGTTAATGATGTAACTGTAGAAGGTGTAATAGTTGCAGCAGTTTGTGCTGTTGGTGCAGTTACAGCTGTTCCTGCCATTGTTCCTGGAGCAGCTATAGTTGGGGCCGTTGGTGCAGTTGGTACTGCAGCCGCTGTAGTCCCAGTAAGACCACTTGTTTGCATCAACTCAGCAGGTGCAACATTTTGTATTTGTGGACTTATAGTTGTACCAGTAGGTAAACTAGGTCCAGTTGGTGATGTAATTAAATCTTCAATTAAAGCAACTGCTTTTTGAGAACCAGTTTGCTGTTCTGCTTGAGAAGGTGCTATAGCACCTTTCTGTAATTTTATTTCGTCTGGTGTTGCCATTATCTACCTTGTCCTCTGTATCGTTTCATATTTTTTTTTGCGTGTTTGTTGGGTCTCTTAGCGTGCTTGCCAGGTCTTTTCTTTTTTGTCTGCCTTACAAAATTACTAACGCCAATGAGGGATTTGCGTTTTGCCATATTATTTTATTTTTTAAACCAATTTGGTAATCCTAAATGTTTTCTTCTATCATAGATGTTTTTATTTGCATCTTTTGATTTTTGATTATTATAATGTAAGAATACTTGAGCACAATTATCTCCTTGAAATTCTTCTCTCCAATGTTCTAACTCCATACCTCTATAAACTAACATATCTCCAGGTTTTAAAGTAACTCTAACACCTTTATTATTACTAGATACAGTTATTTTTTTACCATCAGGTATACCTACGTTTTTTTTAGGTTCTAAATAAATTGGCCATGGATCACCACCTAAATTAAGTGTAGTTGATATTTCACAACTAAATCTATCTTTATGTCTATGAAGTATATCTCCTGCTTTATATATTCTAGCATAAGAATATGTTGGATTTAATTTTAACTTAGTATATTTTTCCATTACTGGTAAAGTTTTAAGTAACAAAGTTTCCATAGCTATATCTGCATAATGCGAATACGTATTTGGAACTTGTTCATCATTCCATACTCCAAATTCTGTAGTAAATTGTGATATATATCTTTCATCAAAAAGAGTTCTTGCAACTTGTCTTTTCATTAAAAAATAATTATAAACAAATTCTGCTATTTGTTTTGGAACAGCTTCTTTGATAACGCAATATTTATTTTTTTGAAAGCTCATTATTCATACTCCTTTCTTTTGATATTGCGGTTTCAACAACTTTAATATTCCAATGTATAAATCTAAATGGTTCTAATCCTGGATCTACTGCATATTCATGTGGTACATAACCTGGAAAAATAATCATCGTTCCTGGTTGTGGTTTATAATGAACCTGACTACTTCCCATTGATATTTGTTCTTGATTTTTTAATGGTAATTTTGTCATTACAGATCCAGGTCTTGGATCGTGAAATATTGGAAAAGATGTTTTATCAGAAGATTTTAAAAAATAAAATCCAGATACATGTTGATTCCAATGAGCATGAGTTGAATGATGCCCTCCACCTTTTTCACTAAATTCTTGTACCCAAAATTCTGTAAAATGTAAACTATGATTTTTTAAATCAAAACCTGACCAATCTAAAAATTCATATGATCTTTGTCCTATAAATTGAACTAAGTCTTTTGCTTTTGGATCATTAGAAAAACTTTCACTATGATAAGATAAACCAAATGTTCCTATATCTTTTTTCCACTTAGGTTCATTTTTTAATTTATCTTTTAAATTTTTTTTAGCTTTCTTAATATATTTATCTGTTAATTTAATTGTATCTTTCAAAAACATAGGTGCTTCTGCTACCCATACTGGTGTTTGAAAATAAAATGCAGATTTAAAATCCACATGCCCTTTTGGTTTTTGAGCTGTACTGCTTCCCCCTTGTATCATATTATTTAAATGGCCTCCCTAAGTTCCATATTACTAATGAATATCGTGTGCCTGATGTTACTGGTTTGACTCTATGCCAAACAAACGAGGGGAATACTACTAAAGATCCTTTTGGTAAAATTTGTTTACAAATATGTATATTTGGTTTTTTATCAGGATCTTGATCTCTTAAATCAAATTCTAACTCACCACCTTTATAATCTTTTGGATCACTTAACGAAACTGTTACAGATAATTTTCTAATTTTACCTTGTGTTGGTCCAGGTTCTGCATATGGTTTATCCCATGAATCACAATGCCAATCATAATATTGATTTAATTTATACTTTGTAAATTGACAAGATTCAGACCAATCCCATTCAAAGTTCCAACCTGCTTTTGCATTTGCTTCTCTTATATAAGGATGTATTTCTCTATAAATCCAGTTGTCATTCATCCAAACAATATTAGAATCTCTTTTTTTCTTAATATCATTTATTTCATTATCTGTTAATGGATTTTTTTGTAAATCTCTATCCCTACCATAACCACCTGTAATTGCTTGTTGCTCTCTTTGTTTTTCTGATTTACCATATTGTACAATCAAATCACATATTCTAGGTGGTATAGCTGATTGAAAATAATAGTAATAATTAGATAAATTCATAATTTATAGTTAATAATACATTGATTTGTTCAGATTTATTTTCTGTAATAAAATATCTTTGAGTAGAAGGAAACATATAAAAATAATTATTCTTTATTGGTATATGCCAAGTTCTATACTTTCTTCTATTATCATCATATTCTATTACAAGGTCACAAGAATCTTTGCCTACAAATGTACCATAAACTAATGTATAGTCTGGAGAGTTTCGTAAATCTACAGGATCAACTTGATGTCTTATAAAAGATTTTTCTTTAGGATTATAAACATTTCCATGTTGAGATTTATCAACTAAAGTAAAACCATATTCTGATCTTACATGATCTCTAATATAATCTTTTAACCATTGTAAAGGTTGTGAAAATGATATATTAAAATCATTATATGAATAACTTTTATTATTATTAGTAATTCTTTTGTTATCTATAAAAGATAAAATTATATCATTTTTAATTTTATTTCTATCAATATCAAAACCTTTAGGCATATCGATAGGTCCATATATCAGAGGTATTTCTGATAGTGTTATTTTTTCCATATATATATTATACACTCCTATTAAAAAAAGTCAATATTAAAGGGGTATATTTATATATTATCTTTCTATTTTATTCCAATTTTGAGCTGATTCATCCCACTGATATATATGAGTGCTCTTCTCTTCATCAGATAATTCTGGAGCATCACCAACTGGTGACTGCCATTTTGCTTCTGCTGTATTAAGAACCCAACTAGCATAAGGCTTCTTAGTAATAAAAATATCATTATCTTCATCATAAGTCATGCCTATTCCTGCATAGTTTCCTCTAAATGCTTTTGAATCATCACCTGATGAATGTTTATTATTATTAGTATTATAAGATGTTTTTTTCCAAAGAGGCCAGCTGTGGATTCTTTCCAAAAACTGTCTACCTACTTCTTCATCTTCAACACCATCAGCATTTTGACAATCCTTATCAGCTACAACGTGTACCGCTATAACTTTATTGTTTGCTCCTAGTTTAGCATAATGTGCCATTGTTTTTCTCCTCTTGTTAAATTAATTTTGAAATTTATATCTTACTATAACTATTCCTGATCCTCCATCTCCTCCACAGCCACCTGGATTTGGTGCTCCACCTCCTCCACAACCTGAACCTCCACCACCGCCACCACCAGTGTTTGCTGTTCCGTTATCTCCTTTATGTCCTCCTGGATTTCCTCCAGTTCCACCTTCTCCACCACCACCTGCTCCTCCAGCTACACCGCCAGGTGCAGATGGACCGTTTGATGATCCACCACCACCTCCTGCAAAGTATCTTGTTGAAGAAACTGGCCCAGGAGTTCCATAACTTGGTGCTGTTGGACCAAATACTGAATCTGAAATATATGAACCTATACCACCTGTTGAGCCAACATTTGGATTAGATGGTGTAGCACCTACTGCTCCAGCACCTCCTCCTCCAGCACCTGCATTATTATTTCCTGGATAACCCACTCCTCCATTATTTCCTTGTGGAGGACTTACTGGAGGTGTATTACCAGAACCAGCTGACTGTCCTTGTGTGCTTCCACCACCTGAACCACCTGGACCTCCAGCTTCAGGACTTCCTCCACCAGCTGCACCAAAACCACCGCCTGCTGATGTTATAGAAAAACCTGAAGAATTAGAGCCATTAGAACCTGCATTATTTGCACTTGCAGCATCTGCTCCTCCTGCTCCAACTGTTATTGGATATGTTTGTGCTGAAACTGTTACACCTGTTGGATTTGCTAAAGGTGACATAACTGGTGCAGCAAGACAACCCACTGAATTTGATAATCTAAAACCACCTGCACCTCCAGCTCCTCCCATATAAGCAGGAGAACCACCTTGTCCTCCTCCCCCACCACCTGCAATAATTGTATAATCTATTGTAGTAGAACCTCCTGGTGCACCTGCATTTGTAACTGTAAAATCTCCATCAGAAGTAAAAACATGTGTTTTAAAATCTCCATTTGTTAAAATTGTTCCACCTGTAGCTACTACATAATTAGGTGCTCCTGAAACATCAGAAGTAGAATCTTGTATATTTTTCCAACCTCTTGTTGCATCAACATAAACTAATGTAACAGATTGGCCTGCTGTAATTAAATTTGCATTTGAACATTCACCATTAATCTTTGATCCATTTCTATTAAGTGTTACACCTTTACATGCAGTAGCCCACGTATTTGCGTAGTCTGCAAAAGCGACAATGTCACCAGCAGATGGTGAAGATGGTAAAGTTACTGTTATTGTCCCTCCAGTAGTATTTACAAAAAATCCATCTCCTGATACAGCTGTAAATGGAGATGTTTTAGCTGTTGTACACCAGTCTACTGTTCCTGTTCTACCGAAACCTGTTTGTGATGCTCCTGTTGCAAGTGCAATCGTTTTACCACTTGCACCTAATGTAATTGTAGAACTACACTTTGATACAAGTGCACTTCCACATGAATCTTGAATTGTATTTACTTTAATTGTGCTTGTCATATGTTACCTAATTAATTTTGAAACTTATATCTTATTACTACCACTCCTGATCCTCCTGATCCACCATTACAATTACCACTAACACCACCATTTCCTCCACCGCCACCACCACCAGTGTTTGCTGTCCCTGATTGAGCTGCTGCACAGGCTGAACCTCCATCTCCACCTCCTTGTGTTCCTGTTGGTGTTCCTGATCCACAATCGCTACCACCACCACCACCTGCATATCCTACTGGACTTCCTGTAATATTTGTTGTTGCTCCTGCTCCTCCTGGATTTCCTGCTGGTTGACCTCCAGCTCCTACAGCTGTTGCACCACCGCCTCCACCACCTCTACCTGTAGTATTTGGACTATTAGGTCTACCTGCTCCACCATCATTACCTTGAGACGGACTTACTGGTGGTGTGTTTCCTGAACCACCTGAACCTACTGAACTTCCTGGACTTCCATAAGAATCTCCACCTCCACCTGAACCACCAGGTTCACCATTAGAAAATGGACTTGGACCTGAACCTGCACCACCTCCACCTGTCGATGTTATTGTTGAAAAAACTGAATTATTACCTTTTCCTCCTTGCTGACCTGCTGGAGAAGTTGTTACACCTGCACCACCTGCACCAACTGTAATTGGATAAGTTTGAGCTGTAACTGATAAACCATCAGGTGCTACTAAAGGTGAAGCTGTATATGTTTCAAAAGCTGGTGCTTTACCTTCTCTAAATCCTCCAGCTCCGCCTCCACCTGCTCTATCTTTACCACCACCACCGCCACCAGCGACAACTAGATAAGATACTTTATCTGAACCTGCTGGATTACCAACAGCACTTACAACGAAGTTTCCATCTGCTGTAAAAGTATGAATTTTATAATCACCACAAGTAGCAACTGTATTACCACCTGTAGCAGCTATGTATGATCTTCCTGTAACATCAGAAGTACCATCTTGAATAGATTGCCAACCTTTTGTACCATCTACATAAATTAAAGTAACTGATTGTGACTTAGTATTTAAAGTTGCACAAGCACATGAACCATTAATTTTTGAGCCGTTTCTTGCAACTGTAACTGGATTAGAATCCCAAGTATTTCCATAATCTTTTAAAGAAACAATATCACCAGCACTTGGTGATGTTGGTAATGTAACAGTTACTGCTCCACTTGTAGTATTAACAAAAAATCCATCACCGCTAGTTGCAGTAAATGGAGATGTTTTAGCTGTTGTACACCAATCAACAGTTCCTGTTCTACCAAAACCTGATTGACTTGCACCGCATGCTAGTGTAATTGTTTTTCCAGATTCACCTAATGTTATGGTGCTTCCTGATCTTGTTGTAATTGTATTTACTTTAATTGTGCTCATATGTTACCTATTATTGATATCTGTATCTAATCATTACTATGCCAGAACCACCTGCTCCATTTGGATTAGGACCAGGGTTAGGAGTATAGTGTCCTCTAGCACCACCTCCACCACCAGTGTTTGTGCTACCACCAGTTACACTAGCTAAAGTTTCATCTCCACTTCCACCACCACCTGTACCTCCTGGTACACTTGCTCCTGGATTACTTCCTGTACAACCTGCTCCGCCTCCACCTCCAGCAAAATATCTTGTACTACTTACTGGACCTGGAGTTCCATAACTTGGTGCTGTTGGTCCAACAAATGGATCGGCAATATAACTTCCAATTCCACCTGGTCCACCATTAGAACCTGGTGATTGTGATCTATCACCACCTGGTGCTCCAGCTCCGCCACCCCCTCCACCTGCATGAGGTGTTGGAGTTGCACTTGACACTGGTGCAGCTTGTGCACCAAAACCACCTGGATTTCCTTGAGATGGAGATACTGGAGGAGTATTACCTGATCCCCCTGATCCTGGACCTACTGATGAACATCCTGCTCCACCGCCAGAGCCACCATCATGTCCTCCTGGACCTGGAGGGTCACTATCTGCTCCTCCTCCACCTCCACCTGTTGATGTTATAGTTGAAAATACGGAATCACTACCTTTTGCACCATACTGTGCTGGAGCACCTGGACCTGATGCTCCTGGTCCTCCACCTCCTACTGTTATTGGATATCCTGTTGCTGAAACTGGCAAAGCTGTTGGTGTTGCTAAAGGTGACATAGTTGGTGCAGGTATAGATAAAGAATTTGATAATCTAAAACCACCAGCACCTCCTCCTCCAGCTCTAAATCCGCCACCGCCACCACCGCCAGCTACTACGAAATAATCTACTGTATTAGAACCACAAGCATTACCTGCTGCAGATACACAAAAAGTTCCATCTGCTGTAAAAATATGTGTTTTAAAATTTCCACAAGTAACAACTGCATTTCCACCAGTTGCAGTTACATATGATGCTGTAGATGCTTCTGATTGCTGTCCATCATTAACAACTAACCATCCCTGCGTTCCATCAACATAAACTAAAGTTGTTGATAGACCTTCAGTCGAAAGAGTTGCATCAAGACAAGCACCACCAATTTTTGAACTATTTCTACCAAGAGTTACATTATTAGTATCAAAAGTTTTTGCGTAATCTTTAACAGCAACAATATCTCCAGCACTTGGTGAAGCTGGTAATGTAACTGTTATAGCTCCTGATGTTGTATTTACAAAATAGCCTTTACCTGAAACTGATGTAAAAGGACTTGTTTTTGCTGTAGTACACCAATCTACGGTTCCAGTACGACCAAAACCTGATTGAGATGCACCAGGGGCTAAAGAAACTGTTGCACCTGTTCTACCTAAAGTTACAGTAGTTGCATCTACTACTGCAGTTTTACAAGCACCTCCACCAACTGTTATAGTTGTACCTGATTGTTGTGTAATTTGATCTACTTCTATTTTACTCATTATACTATTACCAATGTTCCTGCAACTGTAACTGTCGCAGTAAATGTTACTGGACCAGCTAATACTGCATTACCCTCTATTAACATATTTTCATCCATTGTTGATGCATGTTCAAATACATCTTCGGATGCAGGTTTATCACCTATATATAAAACTCCATTTAATACTGCTGCCATGTTACCTCTCTATAATTATTATGTACTAATACTGTCTACAACACTACACCAAACATCAACACTACTTGCTGCAGATGCAATACCTTTTAGTATATCACCAGTTTGTAATACAATTTTAGCCCCACCATTAACTAGTTCTACAGAACTTGCTGGTGGAATACTTAAATCTTTTACAAGATATCTTGTTGTTGATCCGTTTTCACTTACAAATATACTACATGTTACTGTTGATGTAAGAATATTAGCTAATCTTAAGCCAACAATCGCATCATCAGAATTTGATGTAAATATTGTAGTATTTGAGTTTGTTATTTGTGCACCGTTTGATTCAAAATCTTGAGCCATTTATCCTCCTGTTATAATGCAATTGCCATTGCTGTTGCAAAACCTTTTGTTGCAAAACCTGCATTAGCATCTACTAATGTTATTAATCTTGATAATGCTGCTTTTCTATTTGTACCACCTGCACCATCATCAACAATAATTAAATCTGATGTAGTTAAATCAGCACCAATATCTGTTCCACCATCTATTTCTAATGCTGCCAAATCTACTTTACCTGCTGTACTAATTGTAGATAATTTACTATCAGGAATACTTCCAGCTAATTTTGATGCTGCAATAGAACCAGCTAACATATCATTTGATACCGTGCCAGTGTCTCCTGTTCCAATTAGTGTACCAGTTGCTACAGGTAATGTAATATCTGCTGAACTACCTGCTGAGTGTGGTTGTGCTTGTAATGTTTGTGCGTGAGCATTTGAAGATTCACAATAAAATTTTACTTTTGATACAGCACCAGTTCCTGTTCTAATATCTATATTACCATCTGTAACAGTTACACCACCTGATGTACCATTACCATCTATAATAACTTTACCAGTGCCATTAGGTAATAAATTAATATTACCATTAGATACTGATACAATATCATTACCATTAACATCTAAATCTCCACCTAATTGTGGTGTAGTATCATCTGCAACATTTGATATTGCTGATGATGTAGCAAGTCCTGATACTAATGTTGATCTAGCAATTTTTTTAAGACCACCACCTGAAGTATCTACTGCTAATAAAACATCATCTGCTGCAACTGAAGATATTTCTGATAAATCACCAACAGCTACTGAATTAAAATTTGTACCATCTGCAATTAATAAATTACCTGCAGTGTTAGTAGCCATAGTAATATCATCACCAGAAACTGTAATATCTCCAGTTATAGTAGCATTACCATCAATAGTTAAATTACCTGAACTATCTAATTTTAATCCACTTCCTGAACCAACAGTTCCACCTGATTTAATTACTAAATTATCTGAATCTGAATCATCTACTGCAAAATGAAACTTATCTGCACCTTGTGTATCTAATATAATTGCAGGATCTCCTGATGCTACATCTATTTCTATATTACCTGTAAAAGTATTTGCACCTGATAAAGAAGCAAATAAAGAAGTAACATTAGTACCACCAATAGTTATTGCATCAGCTTCTACTGTTCCATCAAAAAATGCATCTTTAAATTCTAAACTAGATGTACCTAAATCAATATCATTATCAGTAATAGGTACTATTGCACCATCTTGTATTCTTAATTGCTGTACAGATGATGATGATACATTTATATAAAATTCTAAATGATTATTAGTTGAGTCTACCAATACTTTGTTTAAAGTATTAGCATCTCTAATAGATGTTATAGGTCCACCTTCACCAGCAGTTCCATCATGAGTATGTCCTGTTGTTGCGTTAAACGCAGCTAACAGTTGGTTAAACTCATCATTAGAATGAGCTGCTAATATAGTATCGCCTGTTGTAAATGTGGATTGTCGTGCTGAATATCCTGCCATTATCTTCTTCCTCCTGGGGTAAATTCTAATTGAAAGCCTTTAACTGAAAATGAATCTGCACTATTTTGATCATCTATTTGTAAT
>Ga0209348_1000538_pt1 | contig 19557 bp, 20 predicted proteins | sample ETNvirenome_2_30_FD_184065 | JGI IMG/M metagenome (GOLD analysis project Ga0209348, IMG submission 184065) | Marine viral communities from the Pacific Ocean - ETNP_2_30 (SPAdes) (version 2) | ecosystem: Environmental > Aquatic > Marine > Oceanic | place: Pacific Ocean | collected 2013-06-22
TATGAAAGGGGGCAGAGCCCCCTATGGTCACTTGGGTAACAAGGAGTAACCAATCCCCGATTGCCCCTTAGGCAGTGACGAGTTCGTCAGTGCGGGCAAATTCTCTCGTAAGAATACGAGATAACGCTACGATGTTGTTCGCAGCAGTGTCAGATGATTTTGCATCTGTGGTTTGCTCTCCGAGCAGGTTTTCAGTCATGCTCCGTATACCCTGTCGAAAGCCATGGCATCCCCTTGCAAGGTGGAGATGAGGGGAGTCGAACCCCTGTCCAGAATGTCGATCACATCACCTACATGTCTTTTAAAGAGTCATACATCAGGACTCGGAGTCAAGAATACATTACCAGCAATCGTTGATCCTGTGCCACCACTCAACACATAGTGTTCTACAAATGATGGGAATATTATTATATCACCATTATGCAATTCTGGTCTATAATCCATGTTGAAATACTCATCATACATGGCCATCTGTGACTCTACTCTAAACCTGTATGGGTTTAAGAATACAGTTCTTGACACATCAACGTCCTCATATATTATGAAACTCCACTGTGAGTAACAATGAATATGTGGATCTTGAAAATCTTGAGGTGTTTCGTATTTATTTCTCCATATTTCTTCTATTTTAGCAGCTCCATACTTGACACCAAGAGTGTCTATATTCCTTGCTATGATCTCTGATAGATGAGATATAGTCTCATGGCTTACCTGTTTATTTGTTCGCAAACTGGTTTTGAGTCTTGACCTAAATGTAGGTTCAAGACTTTCATCAATGATTTTAATTTTTTCCAGATCCACTTTATCAGTGAAAAATGGCACAGAAAATAATTCCATCAAATAAGTTTAGGTTTTTCCTTCAAGATTTCTTTACCAGTTTGTTTAGCGATATATGCTGCAAGTTCTGGAGTCTCTTCCCACTCCCATATTTGATTATGTTGTGGGTTCTTCTTTGTTATCGTGTGTGTGCGTTTTACCATCTTCAATCTCCTGTGATAATAGTGCGATTTCATGTTCAAGGCCAATAATCCTAAGTTCTGCATCACTGGCAGATCTCTCTAATGACCTTACCTTTGTTGATAGTTCTGCTATAGCGGCACCAAAGGCATCAATATTTTGAAGTAATAATTCATTTCCAAATGACTGTGGGTGTCCTTTTTCTGCATAGGCAGTGTCTTGTACTTTTTCACACTCTGCTTTATACTCCTCTCTACTCATTCTGTTTTCTTTTGCCATTACTGATACTCCATGTAAATGTTGCCCGATATTGTAGTTCCCTCATTACCTGAGTTGACCATGTGCATAAGGAATGATGGGAATATAATTATACTCCCTGGCCCTAGATCTGGTTTGTAATCTAATGGAAACTGTGTAACACACTGTCCTATCTGATTTTGAATATCTCTTATAGAGGGATTCAAAAAAGATGTCTTAGCATGTAAGTCCACATAGATTATGAAACTCCACTGGCATCGTGGGTGGATATGTGCATCTTGATAATGATGCTTGTCATATCTATTATACCACATATGCCCGAATTTGGGATTCATTCCTAACAATTCACCATCATATAAATTTTGATTTACAATACCTGATAAGTGTTCTATTGTTTCTTCGGGAACATCTAACTTTTTACTAAAAGTTGTAGGTACACCAGAATCCCATGTGGGTTCTACTTCCACCTCTGGTAACTTAATTTTGTCAAGATCAACCTTATCTTCAAAGATAGGGATAGCAAAGATTTCTTTCTTCATCAGAATATGCCGTCAGTAATGACTACCTCCTTTGTGCTTTTTTTGAATTGTTTTTTCATGTCATTGTGTAGTCTCTGTTGTGCTTGTTGTTGATTTAACTTATTAGCACTTGGTAATCCTTGTTGCCCAGGCAACTCATTTTCTGTCTCAGCAGTTACATCAACAATATGTGGTGGTAGTGGTTTGGGTGCATCTATCCTTCTATAAGTAAATTCTTCTCCTTCATGTAATTCAAGTGTTCTTATTGCATACTTTTCGTGACTACAATCACAGTATTTTCGTCCAAGTCCGTCATAACATGACCAATAAGGGTAGTGTATCATAAACCGTTCCAGTTAAAGTCCTCTAAAGATTCAGCCTGTGCAAGTTGGGTTCTTCCTTTCGCATTAGCATAACCTATTGCTTGTAAGTATCCCCAAGCCTGTCCCTCGTCAGTATCTCTTAGTTGTCGCAAGGTGACTGCTCCATTTATATAGTAATTAATCAGGGGTGTATTTTGTGCAATTATGGCATTCATTTCTGACTCGGCAGTAGTGATGGCAGAGTCGTAAGTTCCACAATCGCCTGGAATAGTTCCAGAGGGAGGTGTTCCTGTATATCCTATGGCAGCACCTGTGGTAGAACCTACACTTACTATTACTCTTTGTCCTAAAGATGCTGATGTAGTAACGACATCTCCATCACCACCTCTAACTCTAATCGTAGGCCACTGTAAATCACCAATATAATATTCAACTCTACCAGCACCAACGGCGGGTTCTGGTTCAGATGTTATCTCACTCCACTGGGGATTAATTTTTGGATCACCATTATTGATTAGTTCTAATCTATGTCCTTTACCAACATTAGCACCCTCTGCTATACCTATCTCTACTGGGTCTATTGGATTTTTAGATGATTGAAATTCTATATCATCTATGTCGCCAGGCCTAACAACTAGGAATGAACTACTCAAACCTGTTGCAACTGGAGGATCACTCAATGCTGCAAAGTTATATGCCGATATCACTCCAACATGAAAGTTTCTACCTACAGTTGCGGCAATACCTGATGAAACTGGATTACTCAAAGTAGCAAAGTCAAAGACCACCTCTATTGCAGTTGTGATACCATTTGCCTGTACATAACTGGTAATACCCACAGCAGTTCCAAATCCTGTGATAGTTGTGCCTGTTGGTATGATTCCAGCACTGGTCTTATTTGCATTGTCGTATATCTCATCTCCTATGTTGAAATCAGTAATAAATCCTACCCTCTGATCTCCATATATCTTATTGTCTGCAGCAGTACAGAATCCACTGACTGCATAGTTTTGTGCTGCATAGTTTGTAGTTCCTACCCCTGTAATTGAAGGTGCGGTCTGAAATATGATAGGATTGTCTAAGGAATCTTTTACCAAGTCTCCTATCTTAAGACTTGTTTGAGCAGTCACAGTACTAAGTCCTACTATTTCTGAGGCATCATCATCTAGTATAATCAAGGCACCACTACCAGCATTTGCATCAGCAGTATTGATTTTTAGAACAACGTTAGCACCATAGTCTCTATTTTTGGGGTGTCTGTAAAACTTTGCTCCGTAATATCCTAAGAATTGAAACGTGTTTGGGTCTTTCTGTACTTCATATATTATTACTTCTTGATCATTATTATTGTAAAGTCTTAAAGATTTTGTTTCTATCTGTACCCACTTCAAGTCACTTCTACAACCATGAGATATTCTATTCAAATATGCAGTTTGAACAGCAGTTATCTTCTCATTGATAGGTGCAACTAAAGGAGGAACCTTTTCATCTAGTTTGATTATTAATTCATCGTACTCATCAATGATGGCATCAACAATCGCCAGTGACTCATTGATAGATGCTGCACTTTGTTTCTGTCTATCTCTATTAGCCCTAAGTCTTTTTGCAATGTTAAAAGCATCAGCAGACATTATTCAATACCTCCTAGCTGAACAAAATCCTCGCCTGGATAGTCTTTCATACTTTCTCCCTCGTATTCTGTAATCAATGGCTTGAGATCCTTTCTCTCAGCATGAACTATGTAACTACAACGTATTGTGTGTACATTGAAACCATGTGGATTGACCAATATACTTGTTTTATCTTTCATTCTAGCAATAGAATAACATAAATTTTGATGAGATCCAATGGGTGTTAAGTGAACTGTAATAGTTCTATCGTCTACAAGGTCTTTCCAGTAGTCAGGAAGTTCTATCTCATTAGTTCCTTGTAACTCTCCTCTTACATATACACCTATCTCTGGGCCTTCTAAGGATACATGTCTCAATCTCCACCCATCTTTACTTGGGTGTTTGATATCAAATGGTTTAGCAGGCAAGGCTCTGGCAGTCGCCAACTGTCCATTTAACCATGAACAAGAAATAACACCTTTAACTGTGAGTGTTCCACCAACCTGACATTGCCCTGCTATGTCTACATTTTTATTGAACTGACAATCATCATTTCCAACATTCAAGGCATGTTTAGTACTGGTATCAAATGTCTCCTCTATAGCATATCTTTTAGTAGGAGCAAACGTGGTTCTTTGACTATAATAAAAGTTCTCACTATAAAATTCTGATGTTCCTGATCTAAACAGAGAGAACCCATCAACCTGTAGAGCTAGTTGTTGTCCTTTGAGTTTAGATGCAAACTCGTGATCCAGTTCTTGTTTCTTACCTTCGTTACATTCAAACTCAGGAGGGCCAATCATGACACTTGCCTGTGCAATACCTATGTTAGGAGTGTTGTTAAAATAAGATGGGCCACTAACAGACAGTGTGCCTGGAATATACTCCCAATGAGGAGATCTATCCTCCAAGAATGACATATCTTTCGTGCCAACTTGGAGTTGATCTGTTACGCTGTGAAACGATACTTGAAAGCCCATTATCTAGATATTCCTAAAAAACTCTAAAATTTTATTATTTAAAACTGTCATTATACCAGCAGCATATTTGGCTCTTTTCTTTGTGTCCATAGTGTCTATGTTGCAAGCAGTGGCACCAGCCATATCAACAAACTGTCCACACATTGTCAATTGATGTCTCGCCAAAACATTTACGTTGGTAGCTTTAATACTTAAGATAGCTGAATCTAAGTTAATCTTATCAGGAGTTGAGAATTTTATTTCCTCAGTTGCCTTCAAATGAATGTTGGCCGCCTCTAGTTCTATGTCTCCATTTTTAGCTTCAATCTTGATGTTCCCATTTTTGGCCAGAATAATTTTTGACATATCTTTGTCTGAATTATCCTCTCCGACATACTCATAAGAACAATTATTTACAACCAACTTGTGTTGTCCGTTCTTATACCATGCCATACCCTGTAGATTGTCTGTTGTTACAGAGTAGTCAACATATTCTCCCTTTAAATCTCCATCAGGAATCTTTATACCAGAAGCAACTCTAAAGTTAGGATAGTTACCATAGTATTCTTGGGTTTTCGGTTGTTGTTGATCTAAATTACGGAGGTGAGCCGCTCTAGCAGCAGCACCATCACCAAAAAAACTGTCAGTCATTAGTATCCACCCCCACTTGTTCCGCTAGACCCACCAGTATTAGTGTTGTTATTAGTAGGAGGAGTATAAGGTTGTTGAGTTGACGGCTGTGATGGTTGAGTCGTTTGCTGAGGTGTAGTTGTATCACTTGTGTTAGATTGACTCGTTGTAGTGGTGTCGGAAACATCTGTCTGTGGAGTTGTTGGTGTAGTGGTTGTCGATTGGGTATAAGTCACTGGGGCAGATTGACCGAGACTTTCTTCTTTCGTATTGTATATGGTATCATGTGGTGTGGATACATGTGTTGCACCAACCATCTTACGTCCTGTTGTGGGGTGAACATGGAAATCACCATAGTAAGGATTACCATTTACCCAACCAACTTGTGTCTTAGGTAAACTATAAACACAGTCTACCACATTTACTACGAGAGTTCCAGCACTAGGTCTTTCACCTATGTCTGAAACGAAGTCTGGACTATATGAAACAACTGGAAGTAACTGAGCTCCCAATCCTGTCTTTGTATTTATTGTCACTGGAGGAATGACAGTATGTTTATCTTTGCAACTTATATTTCTAATACCAACTATAGATCCAGCAGGGGTTAATAAGAAATCGAAGGTACACTGTCCCACTTGACCTGTATCCCCCGAAGTATATCCAATTCCAGGCTTCTGTGGTATAAGATTAGTCACAATACCCACTGCCTGTGTACCAATTCCAGAAACTCCTCTTGTTGTAAAATTATAAGTATCTGTTCTTGCCATTCCAGCAAAGTTATTATCATTCAAATCTTTAAATGACCCCTCTGTCATTGAAATATAATATTCTGTGTCTGGTTTGAAATTTGCATTTGGATCTATTTTTATAATTCTATCGGATAGAAATGTTATTCTGTTATTATCTCCTATGGGAATGATCTCATGGACGGCATTACTAGTGGTTTCTGTGATAGTAATGTTACCAACACCCTTAACTATTGCTTCATTAAATGTAACTGACAGAGTTGCAGCGGTCTGAACACCAACAGCATCATCAGATGGAGTAGTAAATGTTATAAATGGTGCGACAGTATCTAAATTAGTTCCATCATCACCAATACCAGCAGTAATACCAATACCAGGCCCCTCTGTGACAGGGTACTTAGGTGGAACTACGTTAGTTGATGGGCAATATCCCTCTCCAGGCGTTACCATATACACATCAACAACAGATCCATTTTCATCTATTATTGTTTGTGCCTTCGCTCCTCCACCATTGTTAGTCTTATCAATGATCGAAACAACTGGTGGATTAGTATATCCAAACCCTCTCTCGATTATTTGTAGTGTTAATATACTTCCGTCTACTGATGATACAATTGGAATCATTGCAGCAGTTCTAGTTCCATCTCCGTATACCTCTACCTTTGGTGGGATACAATCAGGCCAAATGAAACCTGGCGGCACACTATCTGATAGGTCATCTTGATTCTTTGGACTACTTACTTTATCATTACAATCTGCTAACTGAGGAAGGCCTTTGTTGAGAATACTTAATACTGAGAATCTATCATTGATACTTAGATTGAAAAAGCCAGGGTCAGATATATTCAAACCAGAAGTTGTGGGTATACTGGATAGGAAATTAGATTTATCTATTATAGAACTGAATGATAGACTAGGTTTCTTCCTAAGTCCTCCTTTTTGTGACCAATCCTCGTACTCTTTACATTGTAGAGAATCACACTCTAGGAAAGACATTAATGAGTCTGTGAAACTTGATACTTTATCTAATAAACTACCCACATTACCTATTGACCCTGTTAACCAATCTAAACCCTGCATGATTGGTGCTAATCCAGCCTTTATCGCATCATTGATTCCAGCCATCAATACACCCACAGCCTGTTCAATGGCACAAATAGCTGCGTTTAGTGCTCCATTCTTGATGAGATCTTCAAACAAAGATTTAACTTGGTCTTTAAGATCAAACCCTATCTTTTCAAACACACAATACACCACATCCATAATTCTCTTAAATGCGGATACTACTGGTGTCTTTTGAGCCTCTTGAACTTCTACTCCTATAAAATCTCTATATCTTTTAGAGAGATATGCTGTTACCTTATCTCTAAGGGTTATAACAATTTTTCTCATTGCACCAGTGGCAAGTCTTGAAGCTCTATTGACCTCTTTCCTTATATCTACTAAGAGATTTCTAGATGTATCAACCCACTCATCTGCATATTGGGTTAGACTATTAACTGTTTTTAAAAAACTACCTATCGTATGTGTAACTTCACTAAGGGCATCATTACCCTTATCACAAGCATTAGACATACTAACAGTTTCTGCTGCACCTCTGTTAGAAAAAGCACCTTCACTCTGAACTGCTTTACTTGATCCTTCTAAAAGACTTGAATCAACTTTTTCACCAGATGGAGTTTCTTTGTCTTTTAATTTACCAACTTCATTGTCTGCATTACCAGATGGTGTAGTGCCTCCTTCCTTATCTTCCTGTAGAGGTAGACTTGTAGGGCCTTCTACCCCTGCCTCTCTACCACTAAGAACACCAAAAACATTCTCATTACCAATATCATCTTCTAGTGGTGGAGTGTTCTTAGGCCCCAGTGAGTTGATAGTTCTTGCTAATGCACCAAATATAACTGGTTGTTGTCCTTCTTCTCCATCTAAAAAGAAACCAAATACAGTTTCTCCTCCCATCATTCGGGAACTGTCACCCATATTTCCTTGACCAGCTCCAGATGTTGCATCTACTAGAACATGAGCCCAAGGCAAATCTTCATCTGGTAAGATGTTCTCATCAAATGGATGATATCCTATTATTCTAACTTTACACCTAAAAGCCCATCCAGCATCCGTATCTGTAGCTTCGTTACGCCAAACACTAGGTTCAGCAACTCGGCCTATCCACCATACGAATCCATCTCGGCCAACAAAGTTGGTCTTTAGTAGGGCACTGTCTAACATTAGTCGTCATAAACCAAGCATTCTGGTTCATCTGGGTGCATATCACAGAATAATTCTAGTGCATTAGGGTCATGATGATCCCCTGCTTCGATCTCTTTTTTATGATGTTCTGCATACTCTTCTAATTCATGCAATTCTTCCTTAGCATGTCTGCGAGCTGCAGGGCTTGCTAGTGGATCTTCTGCAATCTTTTTGTCTTTTTCGATGTGTTTTTCTATACTTTCCATAGTTTCTCCTTATGTAAGCCCATATGAATCTCTCACGAGATTTAAGGCAGTTATGTTTTTTCCTTGACTCAATTGAAAATGATGTCGTAAAGAACGTATCATATAGAACCCACTGAGTTCTTTATCAATTTCTTTATTCTTTTCACTTTTCAATGGCCCTGTCGCTGGTATTTCAACCTTAATGATATCTCCAGCTCTCAAGTTAATGTTACATGGTACATTAATATTTAGGGACTGTTGGAAGAGCAATGTATAGCGAGAGAACGCTTTTGCCATGTCAGCATCTGATCTACCAGATCCTTCCACATCATCATCTTGATTAGTTGTTAATGATGGAGTTAACATACCTGTGTCTCCAATTCTAACTAAAACTCTAGAAGCATTCTTACTAACATCTCCAGCTGGTATTGGAACAGTCCCGCCTGCAACAGACATGCCATCCTTTTCTACTTCTTCTCTTAATGAATGTGGTATTGCCTTCGTAGTCCAGTCTAACGGATTATAAAAATATGTCAAGTTTGAATATAATCCAACTCTTAAATTTTTCTGTAAATTAGTTGCAGAATCCATCATATAACTGACAATTTGAAAATTATTTTCTGGTTCTGGAGCTGAGTCAATTAGACTAGTAGCTGTATATGTTTCAATTGCTCTTTCTGGTGACTCTTGGGATTGTACTTTTTTAGATTCAAACTCTCCTGTCTGTGCCAACAAACCATCTACAGATTTGAACTTATATCCATCATATGTTTCGTAGAAAAAGAATCCAGAAGTTCCTCCTACCTTTCCTTCCTTCAATGGTTGTGCCTTAGGGCATAACCAACTCAAAATATAGAATGGTTTTCTATTGTTACCTATGAATGAGTATGGTGTACTACAATCTTCTATCTCCACTCTCTCGTCAAATTCTTCCTTACTAATATTGAATATGTTTGGATCTTTAAGAATGTCTGCAACATGGGTACTTATGTTTGCCTTGGCATATTTTTTCTGACATCGAGTAGTTTCATTCATTAAATTCTCCAAAGAACTTAATGCTAATGTAAATGATTCTTGTCCCTCTTTCTTCCTGACATCTTTAATCGCAGTAACATATAATGGATTTGAAAATTTTTCATTATCACCAAATGTAAGATCTCCATTTCCAGTACCAAATGTAAGATCTACTCTTTCATATCCTCTGATTGGGAGTCTACTCAATATATTAGTGGTATCACTCACACGAATATAGGCTGTTATCGCTGGTGATAAAACATCTTCATAGTAATCAAAAGTAATAATTTTATCAACAATACTCTCGGCATTCAACCTACCATCATTTTCCGAATCTTTCTTGTCGCCTGCAAACTGAATTTCTTCGTCTATTGTGATTGTTGCTTTTTTAAAATTAACTTTTTTAATATTTGTCATGATGCCCCCAGTTCATTGAATAAGAAAGCTTGCATAACCTCTCCATCAGTAGAACCCATAATCATTGGCACATCAGGTGGTGGTGTTCCTTGAGGTAGTGGTGGAGCACTGGCTGACGGTGATGGTAAAGGAATTGGTATTGGTATAGGAGAGGATTGTTGTACTTCACCACCATCACTATACTCTGGATATGTCATGACATCTTGAAGAATACCCCCTTGAGAGTATGAATTAAGTCCATCTATTTTCAAGAATCCTCCCATAGATTTGCCTCTAACCTGTTCCATCATTTTATCTTTTCTTTCTTGTCTCTTCTCTTCTTTCTTAGCTGCTTCCATTTGAACCTTAGCATAATTTATGGTGCCTGGAACGTAAGAGTTTAGATGTTCTGTCATCGCTGGTATATCATACTCTCCTGTCTTGGGATCTTTAAATTGTTCATAATCTTTGAAGGTCTTTTTGAATGTCCTTAAAGCTTGTTTTACTTCTTTGTCAATACTTACACCAGAAACTTCTTTAACTGTAGAAGCACCCTCCGTCATGTATTTCTCGACCATTCTGGCTACATCTCCCCATTTCTCTGCCATCATTAGGCCTACATTGGGGAAATATGTACCATCAACTAATTGTATAACATATTGTGGCCCTCCAAGATTTTCTACAAGAAATTCATACTGTTCCATCGGTGTCATCAATGATGATTTTGATTCTACTTTTGCAACCTCACCCTTCTTTTGGGTCGTAGTGCTTTCATACTTTCTTCCTTGAGTATCAAGATTCTCGTGAACTTTATCTATGTCCGAGTACTTATATAATTCAGAATCCTTATCTATTAGAGCCTGTCCAAATACCTTCTCTGCGTTCATTCCACCAGCACTAAAACCTCTTAAATATCCACCAGAACTAAAACCTTTCTTGAAGCCCATCGCCTGTGCTTCTCTTTCTCTTCTTTTTTGAAGAGTAGGATCTTTTTTGGTATGAGGAGTGTCCATTGGTATAACAAAGGCACCATTACCATCTTCTTTCGTACGAACTTCCTCAGTTCCATGGCCAATAAAGTCAACACCCTTACCTGTTAAGGATACTGGATATCCAGATTGAGGCCCTTGAATGATACCACCCCTTGCAGCCTTTGGAAGTTCTTTATATTTTTCCTTGACAGTTTCTATTTTGGCTTTGATCTCATCATGCTCAGTGGAATCTCTACCATGTATGTCTATTATTCTTTTTCTTTGTTTCTCTAAAGAAAGTCTCTCTAATGCAAGTTTTTTCTTCTCATCTGTCAATTCTTTGGAAGCAGATTTATTTGCATCAGGTTTTACCGACTTAACAGCTGAGACAGGATCTACTTTTTTGTCTGTAATGTTCTCTTTAAGTCTTATCTTAAGTTTTTGAACTGCCTCTTCAAATTTTAAAGCTGTTTCACCACTAATCGTAACATCTTCTAGTTTTTCTTTTTTGTCATCTACTATCTCTTTTTCTTTCTTAACTTGTTCCTCAGCATCTTCTTTCTTTTCCTCTTCCTGTAATTTATCTTCTACAGGAGGTTCCTTTTGTTCTTCTACTTTCTGTTCTTGTTTTACAGTTTTAATCTGGTCAATCTTCTGTTTACTTATCTCCTTTCCAGTTTCTGCTGTTTCCTCAACAGCCTTCATTCCTTCATCTTTTATCTTCTGTTCTTCTTCTACTTCTTTCTTTAATTCTTTTTCATCTCCTTCAAAATCTTTCTCAATATCTACAGGTTCATTCTGTTTTGATTGATTGTTTCTTTGAAGTAAAAGAGGCAATCCCAATACAACACCCAAGGCGCCATCAGCAAGACCCTTAAGGAATCCTCCTCCTCCGCCACCTCCTTTATCCTCTTCCATCTTACTGACAAAGGTTTCAGCTTTAGAAATAGTTGATTCTGATGGTTCGTCTTTATTTTTTATCTTGGCCGTAGCCCCTTTCATAAAACGTTTGAACCCATTTATTTTTTTCTCAGCACCATCAACCGCTCCTTGAGCCTTTTTATTAATTTTTACTTCTGATACAGATGTTTTTCCAGCCATTATAGTGAACCTACTATGTTAAATACGGATTTTGAGTGTAAGACATGCATGTTATTTAAGTCTACTGCAACTAAACCAGGCACACTGTTCTCTGGTTTTGTTAACTCTCTTTCCATTTTTTTACCTTGTGCAGGCTTACCACCACCTCCCGCTTGTAATGCAGCCGCAGCTGCTCCTCCAACAGGTTTGGTTCCAGCACCACCTTGAGAAGATTTTGCTGGTTTTGATACAGAAGCAGCTACAGCAGCTCTCTTTGCAAGTGGTTCTTTACTCGGTTGAAAGAGTGATTTTACTAGATTGATTCCACTTCCCACTTTACCAGTAAGTCCACCAGTTAAGAAATTGGCAGCATCACTTTTCAGAAAGTCACCGATACCAGATCCAATCTTACTACCCATTCCACTAATACCACCCATTAAACCACCAAGTAGATCCTTACCCTTTCCAAGTAATCCACCAATAGGGTTATAACCTTTTGCATACTCACCTCTTACATTCTTCTGTTTCTTTCCACTAAAGTTACCACCTTCTCTTCCTCTATCCTTTGCTCCCATTCCTCTCATTCTTTTCTTGGCCTTACCTTTATCTTCTGCTTTTTTCTTTTTCTTTGTTGAAGGATCTATTCCATATATTTGTAAGTTAACAAAATCTTCCTGTGGTAAATTCAATATCTGTTCATGCTTTGGATCATCTCCAATGCCTGAATAATATGCCTTTTGTGTTTGTTGTTTATGTACTCTTCTTCGTACATTTCCCTTAGCTTTATTATCTGCTGCATGGGGTTCTCTGGGGTGAGTTATATCTACAAATCTTTCATAGCCATTGCTTCCAGTATCGTCAAAGGTCACACCCAGCTTGACTAGATCTTGATAATTTTCTGGCTCTTTTTTCTTTTTCTTTCCAAATCCTAAAACTCCACCAATAAATTTTTCTGGTATTGGTTTGTCCAGAGGAGTAGATTCTTTTTCTCCCTCTCCTTTAGGTTTACCAAAGTCTAACACACCATCAAGTTTGGCCAAAATACCAGAGAAAATAGTATCAGTCTTTCCTGTCTTCTTTTCTTTCCTGTCTTCTTCTTGTTTCTTTTCTAATTTTTTCTTCTTTTTTCCTCTTATAAAGTCAATGCCCTTCTTAAGTAAATTTCCACCAACAGCGACAGCACCACCAACAAGTCCAACTTTGGCGATAGCTGGAGCAGCAAGCATTGCAATACCAGCAACTGCAAGACCTTTGAATACGTTACCTATTAATCCTCCACCTTTCTTTTTCTTGTCTTTCTTTCCTTTAGATAACTTATTGATAAAGTCTGTTGCTAATTTATTTGCCTTCTCCATGAGTTCAGTATTTTTGTCCATATTATCTTTTAGTCCATCAAGACCACCAGCAAACCCATCCAGAGAACTCAAACCACCATCAAATATCTTACCTAAGAATTTGTTAGGATCAAATGAATCTACCTTCTCTTCTACTTTACTTGATAACTTTGGAATTAAATTCTGAACTCTAGACTCTACAAGTTTATTAATCTTCCTGATACCACCTTGTTTCAGATCCCCTCTGATTGGTTTTATCTTCGGTAATACAGATTTTAGTCCACCAGAACCTTTTACCCCAGCTATACCTTTCTTTGCACCTCTAACAGCTTTCTTACCAGCTATTGCGGTCTTTCTTACAACCTTAGACTTAGACACACGTTTGGCAGCATTCCCGATCTTTGTCATTGCTGATCCGCCAAATTTAGCCATTGCGTGCTAATCCCTCTCGTGTTCTTTGTTTGAGTTGTTCTTCTTCAATGTGAAGTTTGAGTAGTCCCACATAGATATCCCTCTCCCACGGAGGCATATTCTCTATTTCCCATAAACTATATTTATGGTACTGCATGAGAGCGAAATTGATTTTGAAGTATGTCTCAAGATCAACATGAGACATACTTAGGCGAAAAAATCCGATAGCCCCTCTAATACCACCGTATTTTTCTTTTTAGTATTGGGATTAACTACCTCTAGTGTATGTGTCAATTTAGGCATAGTCTCAAAGAATTTTTCAATCTTAGCAAACTGTGCTGATGTCAATGACTCAACCCACTCTTTCAATTCTTTTTTAGTACACTCAGCTGCTGAAAACATCTCTTCATCATTATAAACCATGTCTATACTGGATGCTACCATATCAAATGATTTGTCAACAACATCCTTACCTTCAAGTTCACCAAAGTTACTATCTACAAACTGACTTAGTGATGGATACTTCATTTTTACAGTGTAACCATCTGATAGTTCTACGTCTGGAGAATGATCATCTGATCTAGACACTGTAATTTCATCAATGGAAATAGTTACAGGCACTTCTGTTTCTCCGTCATCTCCGCAAGTGACAAGTAAATCTATAGTTTCACCCACAGATTTGCCACGAACATTCAAGAACAGATATTCAATATCAAAACTAGGTAGTTGATCAATCTTGATCCCCTTTGATATAACACATTCTTTTAGAACCTGTTTTACAGCATTGGTAATTTGTTTATTATCTTGTGATTCAAGAGAAAGTATGAGAATCTTCTCTTCTTTTACAAGAAACGGTCTGTATTTTATTGCTTTCCCTGATGAGGGCAACTTCAATTCATACTCTGCCGTTGTAATTTTTGGTAAAGGCATAATAAGTAATTATTCTTTATTATTTAGAGGGTTAATTTGGCGCTTTATCTACTTGGTTTTCAATAGTATTATTGGAAGTAACTAGACTTGAAGCTCCCTTAGTTGGAGTATCTGGCGCTGGTGTTCCATTGTTATTAACAATATAGTACCTATCGTACGAAAAGTCAACTACAACCTGTATAATAGAACCTGTTTGGTAATTAAGAGGTATATCTTGTATGGATATAGGAAAAGCATTTACAAAGTTGTAAGTAAGGGCATTTGGTTTATATTCTTCGTCTTTGGTTGGGCCCATGTCATAATAACTTTTACCCTTCTGTCTTCTGGTTCCAAAGCTCCTTACTTCATGTCCAAAGGTAGGATCTATTGATGTTATAACATCATCCCTTTTTTCTGGTTTGAAATCTCTTTCAAATTTTGTAATTTTTATATTTCTTTTGTAATCGTGTGGATATCTTTGTCTATGAAAGGCATATCTTTCACCATGATTAGGGTATCCGCCTGGATATCCCTGTGTGTGTCTAATTCCCTCTTGTGTAATATACAAAGGATTCATGAAGTTCATCCACTCTTGAAATAATTTCAATATCTTATAATCATTAGATAAGTAAAAAGATATTGATATATCAGTATATTGTCTCTGTGTTGCAAATCTTTCTCTAATACCCTGTCTACTTCCCATTTCTTGTGCAACTGACATAGATGTGCCAGGCAACATTGCTTCATTTGCTAGTAGTTCGTATCTCTCTTTATCTCCTTCTTCCATCAATCCACATGATGTAAACCATTGACTTAGATCGTTTGCATTTCTCTCTTGTTCATATATGCCAGATGAGGCGGCATTCAACTCTACTGGAAAAGAATCTTTAGGTTCTGCAAGAGTTCTAGCAAAATCTAATTCAACTTGAAAGAAGTTTGATAGAGCTGGGGCACCTAGAGATACTCTGAACTGGTCTAAATTCTTTACTATCCTATCGTTGCTGAAATAACTTTTCTGTTGCCTGGCCATCTAAATAAAATATGACTTATCATACTATGTATATGTCTTATAAGGGAAAATTTAGGCCAAAACATGTAAAAAAGTATAAAGGTGATCCCACTCAGATCGTTTATAGATCATTATGGGAGAAAAAGTTTATGCAATATTGTGATCTTACTGAGAGTGTGAGTCAATGGCAGTCTGAGGAATTCTGGATTCCATATAAGAATCCCATAGACAATAGGGTACACAGATACTTTCCAGACTTTTTTATCAAGTACAAGGACGGCAACGGTAAAAGTAGATCAGTTGTAGTCGAAGTTAAACCTAAAAAACAAATTAAAGAACCTAAAAAGAATCCAAAGAGGAAAACTCAAGCATGGCACTATGAAGTTAAAACATGGGTCGTAAATCAGGCAAAGTGGGAGGCTGCAAAACAATTCTGTGCCGATAGAAAGTACGAATTTAAACTGATGACAGAAGATGATCTAGGTATTTCACATGATCGCAGACGATATTAAAGAACAAGCTAGTGTTGAACGAAAGCCTGACTCATGGTATGTTGGTGCTTTAGAACAGGCACTGATAGAAGTACAACAAAGAACTGGTCAAACATTCGATCAGGGTGGGGTTAAACAAGGAGACTTGTTTTTCTTTTCATATAATGCTGGGTCATCACAATATTTGCAATTTTGGGATGTTCAACCCTTAGCTGTGGTTGTAGGATTTTATGAAGATGGGTTCTTGGGATGTAATCTACATTACATAAATCCAGATTATCGTGATGTAATTGCAAATAACCTACTAAATAGTCGTGGAGAATCACCAATTCCTAAAAACAGCATACATAGATATAAGTATTCTGGTATCAGAAGTATGTTCAAAGTTCCTCGTGATGAGGATTGGGCAGAAATATCGTTATTTCCTACTGAACAATTTGTAGATCATAGGGGTATGAGGTATCCCAAATATAAAGCTTTCAATGCTCGTCATCAACGGAGAAGAAAATAGTGGCACTATTTGAAGAAACAGTAACAACTCGAACAAGAGCTAATAATTACTTTAACCAACAAACAAATCAAGGTTATATTAATGGTAATCCAGTTGATCTGAATGAGTATAATAGGTATGTTAATTTAGATTCAGACCAAAAACTTGAAGAATATGGTATACCAAATCCAATACCAGCAAATCAATATGGCCAAGAACTTAATATTGATGTACCTATCACTCAAAGAGATAAGGATGGTAATGTCACAAATTATAAGGTTTTCTATAGTGAAACTGAGGGAACAACTATTCGTCCAGTAGACGCAAATGGTGAGCTTAAACCAAACGAGCCACCGATATACAAAAATGGAGTTTTTGATAGATCCCAGTTAACAAGTAATGCTAATATATTTGTGCCAGGAGACGAAAGGTGGAGTAATGCTGAACTAGATCAAATTGATGAAGCAGTAAAAACAAGCACTTCTAATCATATCAATGCAACTGCACCTGGCACTGTAAAACCATCATGGGTTAAGAAAGAAAATATCAAGGTAAATCCTAGAAACTTGAACTCATTGATTGAGTTGCAAATGTGGAACAAGAAAGAAAATTATCCGACAAGTGGTACTAATTCTGGGTCTGGGCCAGGATATGAAGGTGGTTCTGGTAATGGTCTAGCATTGATGGAGGGAACCAAAAAAGCATTTGCTGGTTCTGAAGCTGCAGATGGCATGTTTAAAAAGATAGTCAAATATCCAATGGATATGGCTAATAACATGGATCATATGTTCATACAATGTTATTCATATCGTGCTCCGTATGCAAAAACTTTTGACGGTAAGTACGGAGAAGGTCTTTTGCAGCCTGGCAAAAAAAGAGAAAGTGGTTTAGCGTTCGGTGCTGAAAGATATAGTCCATATAAAAAGAAATTAGGTGCTGGTATCAAACTACCGATGCCTAACAATATGATGGATGAGAATGGAAGAAGTTGGAGTGAAGAGTCTATGACCAATAAACAAATGGGTAGTGCTCAGATAGCTGGTAAAAATGTGATTGGTAGTTTATTAACAGGAGATTTATTTGGAACAGGCCCTACCATAAGAAATACGGCACTAAATGCAGAAATGTTGACTCAAGAATCTACTAGAGGATTGATTTCAGCTGAGAAAATAGCACAATTAGCTGCAGACTCTGGATTAACTGCTGAACAGATAATGCAGAGAAGTGTTGGTGTTATATCTAACTCTAATACAGAATTGTTATTTGCTGGTGTAGTTTTAAGATCATTTGAATATCAGTGGACTATGAGTCCTAGAAACAGATTAGAAGCTGCAAACGTTAGAATGATTATTCGTGCATTTAAACAGTGGTCTGCACCTAAGAAAACTAGAAAGGTTGATAATGGAGAGAACACCAACGTAGGTAAAGCTGGTGGCCCTTCATTCTTCTTAGGAACTCCAAACATATTCAGATTGAGATTTGTTACTAATGGTAATAGAAGTATTCTTGGTGTGAATAAATTTAAACCATGTGCTTTAACTAACGTTAGTCTTAACTATACACCAGAAGGTCAATGGTTGGCATATGAAAATGGTATGCCTATTGCAGTAAATATGTCTCTAAGATTTGCTGAATTAGAACCAATATATGATACAGATTATAGTGAGGATGTTGCAGAGGATAGACAATATGATCCTAATGATCCAGAATCAACTGGAGATCTTTATCCGATCAGTGAAATAGATCAAAACAGTCCATACAGTTCAGACGTAGGTTACTAAAATGCAAGGATATTTTTCTTATTTTCCAAACTTAGCGTATGTTTCTAGAACTACGGATAGATCATCTAATGATGAGTTTATACCTGTAAAGAACATATTCAGAAGGCCTAAACTTCGTGATGACTTAAAAAATGTAATAACAGCATTTGAAGATTATATTATAACTGGTGATGATAGACCAGAACAAGTCTCTGAAAGAGTGTATGGAGATCCTAGATATGATTGGGTTATCTTGACCACAAATAACATTACTAAAGTCAGAGACCAATGGCCCTTGAGTGCTAATGACTTTCAAAATTATATCTTAGCAAAATATGGAACTGAGGAGAGACTATCAGAGATTCATCATTATGTTACTGAGTTATTACTAGATGATTCTTTTAGAGCAGTTGTTCCAGAGGGATTAATTGTAGATTCTAATTTTGAAAGTAGATATCTTGGAGATGGCTCAGAAATCACATATAGTGGTACAGATCTTCCTAATCTATCAACTGTGGATAATGTAGGCACAGTGAGAGATGCAGATGGTAATGTGGTATCACATACAAATGTATTTTCTGTATCTAACTATGAATATGAAGAGAATCAGAATGAAGCAAAAAGAAGAATAAAAGTATTACAACCTCAATACTTAGACGTAGCAGTTTCTGATATGAGAAAAATTATGAAATATAGTAAATCTTCTCAGTTTATTAGTAATAGACTAAAAGGAATGTATAACCCCAGATTGAGTGGGTCATAAAAAAAGGGGTCGTAAGACCCCTTTTTTATTGTTTACTCTTCTGCGAGTTTTTGGAAGTAACTCAGAGCATCATCTTCATCTTCCGTCGTTGCGGTTGCAGCAGCAGAGAGATTAGATATCTCGTTTAGTTCCTCAGTGGATGGGCGATTTAACCCTTCACTTAGATCTTCTAGTTCTTCGGTGTCCATTTGAGGTGTGACAACTGCCTTTCTGGCAAGAACTGAATCTAAACGTGCTTTAAGTTCATCATAAGACTTAAATTGATCAGCAGCAGTGAACTCACTGAGGTCATAGATCTTATCATAGATCTTTTCTAACTCAGCATCATCATCTAAAAGTGCTTCTGTCTTACCAAACTCTGAACTATCATAGTTCCAGAATCCAGCAACTTGTTTAATCTTCAACTTGAAGTTTGCACCTTTCCAGAAATCAAAAGGATTGATTGGTTCTTCATCTTCAAACTCAGGTTGCATAGAAGCAGTGATCTTATCAAAGA
>Ga0209348_1000539_pt1 | contig 19553 bp, 26 predicted proteins | sample ETNvirenome_2_30_FD_184065 | JGI IMG/M metagenome (GOLD analysis project Ga0209348, IMG submission 184065) | Marine viral communities from the Pacific Ocean - ETNP_2_30 (SPAdes) (version 2) | ecosystem: Environmental > Aquatic > Marine > Oceanic | place: Pacific Ocean | collected 2013-06-22
TCCTCAATCTTTAGAAAATGCTATCCTTGACAGACTAGGAAAAAATGATATACATTGGGAGTATCTTGGAGAAATGAACGATCCCAAGATAAACAGAATAACCTATGAGGAGGTTATCGATGGAGAACATGATGCAACATCTAAACGACCTTTACACGAAGAAAAGGGGTCTAGATCTCGAATGGGAGCAGGAGCATCTTAAAGAGGGTAGATATACTCTCAACATGGTTAAGATCGACAGAAAAGTCAGAGAAGTTCTTACCGACATAAGAGCAGCGGAAGCAGAAAAGGCTCATATGGAAAATAAGATTGAGGATGCAGCTCCACAAGTTTCTGTAGCTACTTAATAAAAAGCTACATCGTTGGAAAAACTTAATCCACATTATAGGCTCTCTTGCACTCTACTTAAATCTAATATATAAATTACATACTATACAATTAATTAGAATACTGACGAGTATAGTCGACGGCCTAGAGACAGTATTCAAAAACTAGGAGGATATAATTATGGCAAATACTACGTTTACAGGACCAGTACGATCAGAGAATGGTTTTAAAAACATCATTAAGAACTCTACTACTGGAGCCCTAACAAATGAAATGACACTATCTACATACAGCACTTCAATTACGATCGCTGCATCAGGTACTGATCATAAAGAAACATCAATCGGAATTCCATCAAACTTTATACCAATGGGTGTAGCAGTTACTGTTACAAGTGCAGCTGCAAATGCGGTTAACTTAGTTGACATTGGTACTGAAGCTGATGATGACGGTTTCGTAGATGGTATTACTGCTGCTATCAATAGCACAGGTTTCAAAGGATTTTTCCCATGCAATGGTGTATTAGGAATGTCTGGTGGAGCAACAACTGCAGCTACTGAAACAGCTGATGAAGTACAAGTTGTAATTTCTGGAACTGCTGGAGCAGGTGGTGTAGTAGCACTTAAGTTTTTTGGTATATCATCAGATTCACCAACGGCTTAATAATTAATTTAATGTGGGGCTTTAGCCCCACAACTTAATTAAAGGAAAAAATATGAGTTCAGATCAAAAGTTTACAAATATAGCTAGCACAGGACAGGTAAAAACTATTTCTGGTGGATCAGTAAATATAGGTCCATGTAGAATAACTTACATACAAGCAATTGGTGTAGCTTCATCTGTTGTTGTGTTAAGAGATATTTCATCTGGTAGTACAGGAGATAAAGTTTTCGAAGCTGATTTTGGTACAGAAGGTTTAGATATCTATGTTCCAGGAAATGGTATTAGATTCGAAAATGGTGTTCATGCAACAATGACTAACACAACATCTTTGACTATTGGTTATACTGGCTAGGAGGTTAAATGGCTAACACTACCTCTGGAACAACTACGTTTGATAAAACTTTTTCTATTGATGAGATAATAGAAGAAGCTTTTGAAAGACTCGGTATTCAAAATATAACAGGTTATCAATTAAAAACTTCTAGAAGATCTATAAATATAATGCTTCAAGAGTGGGGCAATAGAGGTATTCATTATTGGGAAATAGACGATACTAACATAGATTTAATAGAAGGTCAGTCAGACTATGATTTCTTTAGATCAAGTGCTGATGGCACAAGTGCTGTTACAACTCCAACAAATGGCATTACAGGAATGTCCGATGTTCTTGAGGCACAATTAAGATCCAATAGAACCTCTACAGATCAATCAGATAGCCCAATGACAAAAGTTGATAGATCAACTTATGCAGGATTTTCTAATAAATTATCTAAAGGTACACCTAATCAATATTGGGTAGAAAGATTTATTGATAAGGTTAGAATACATGTTTATCCGACACCAGATTCTACAAATGCATCAAAAGACATGCACATATATTTTATAAAAAGAATTCAAGATGTTGGTGCGTATACTAATGCAACCGATGTTCCATTTAGATTTGTGCCATGTATGGTTTCAGGTTTAACATATTATTTATCAATGAAGTATGCACCACAATTAATGCAAGGCATGAAATTAGTTTATGAAGATGAGTTTCAAAGAGCATTACAAGAAGATGGTTCTGCTTCTAGTACATATATTACACCAAAAGCTTATTACCCAGGAGCATAATGGCAAAATACGCAACAGGTAAATATGCAAAAGCAATATCAGACAGATCTGGTATGGAGTTTCCATATAAGGAGATGGTCAGAGAATGGAATGGATCTTTTGTTCATGTTTCAGAGTTTGAGCCAAAGCAACCACAACTAGAACCAAAACCTATGAATGGTGATGCGATATCTTTAAGGCATGTTAGACCAGGTAGGAAAGAACCTGCAGTTGCTGCCATGTTAGGCAATAATCCATTTTCAATAACTGCATCATCACAAACAATAACAGTTACAGAAGAAAATCATGGAAGAACAACTGGTAATACTGTTAGATTTAGAAATGTAGTTGGTAGTCCAGGTGGTGTTCCATTTACAACTTATGAAAATTCTAGTGGTTTTAGCATAACAGTGACAACAGCTGATAAGTATACATTTACATTAGGAGTAACTCCTAGTATAACAGAAGAATCAGGAGGAGCAACTGTGTCTGCAGGACCAGTTACATTAAGTGCATGATTAAAAAAATAAAAAATTTTATTGCAAAAATATTTGGCATTAAACAATGTCAATGTAAAGATGAGCATTTAGAGTTATATGAAGATGTGCCAGAACCAGAAATTCCTGTACACAAAGCAGAAAAAATAAAATCAAAATATAAAGAGTAATAATGGCTTATACTTTAACAAACTTACAAGATGATATTAGAAACTATACTGAAGTAGATGATACAGTTTTTTCTACTTCTGTTTTAGAGACTATAATTAAAAATGCTGAAAATAGAATTTATAGAGATTCTGACTCTGATGATAATAGATTTTATGCGACATCAAACTTACAGTCAGGCAGTAGATATGTAACTATACCTTCAGATTTAAGAGCTATAAGATATGTGCAATTAAAGGATACAACTGTTAGTCCAAATGTACAAACTTTTTTAGAAAAAAAAGAAACTAGTTATATGGCAACGTTTTACGATACTCCAGGCACAGCATCTGGTCTTCCTAAATATTATGCCAATTGGGACGCTAATTTTTGGATAGTTGCACCCACACCAAACGCCAACTATGAGATAACTTTAGCTTATGTTAAGCAGCCAGACACTATTACATCTGGTGTTCCAAGCACTTCTGGAACCTACATATCAAATAAATATCAAGATTTGTTATTGTATGCAGCATTGGTAGAAGCATATGGGTACTTGAAAGGTCCCACAGATATGTTACAATACTACGAAAGTGCTTATAGAAGAGCACTCGCATCGTACTCTATCGAACAACAAGGTAGAAGACGCAGAGACGAATATCAAGATGGTGTAATTCGTACTCCTTTACAATCACCATCACCATAATTAAGGAGATAAATATATGGCTAATGTTATACCTGACTCTTTTAAAACAGACCTATTAAAAGGAACGTTTAATTTTGATTCATCTGGTGGATCAACTTTTAAACTTGCTCTATACACAGATATATCGGGGCTAACTACAGCAACAACTGCGTTTACTGCTACGAATGAAGTTGGTACTTCTGGTACAAACTATTCATCAGGTGGAAATACATTAAGTAATCTTGGTGTTAATATTACTAGTAATATCGCTTTTGTTGATTTTGGAGATTTAACTTTTTCATCTGTAACGTTATCAGCGGTAGGAGCTTTGATTTATAAGAGTGGCGGTTCTAATGAAGCAGTATTAGTTTTAGACTTTGGTGGAACAAAAACAGCAACTAACGGAGATTTTGTTGTTCAGTTTCCAGCTGCAACTAACTCTGCGGCTATTATTAGATTAGGCAACGCATAATATTTTTGGAGTAGTAGATGGCATTTGTATTAAATGACAGGGTGAAAGAAACTACCACTACTACAGGTACAGGAACTATTTCTTTAGCTGGTGCTGAAACTGGCTTTGAAACTTTTGTAGCTGGTATTGGTACAACTAATAAAACTTTTTATGCTATAGAATTACCAGGTAATGCTGAATTTGAAGTTGGCATAGGAACTGTTACTGATGCTAGCCCAGATACTTTGTCCAGAGATACGGTTATCTCCTCGTCAAATTCTGATAGTAAAGTAGATTTTTCTGCAGGAACAAAAAATGTTTTTTGTACTTATCCTGCATCTAAAGCTCCGTCTGCAAGTATGACGGCTGCAACTTATGCTTTTAATCATTCATCAACTTTGTCTGATGACCAAACAATTAGTAATGCAGTATTAGCAGGACCAGTTACAGTAACTGGAACTCAAACAATAACAGGAACGGTAGTAGTAGTTTAATGTCAAAAATAGAAGTAGATCAAATAACACAACAATCCGGCACAACTGTAACAGTTGGTGGTGGAGCTTGTAAAACTGCAGCGATAGATGCATCTACTGTAACTATAGGAAGATCAGGCGGTACAGTTTCATTAGCTAGTGGCGCTACTCAATCAGGTTTTGGTAGATCAGGATCAGTCAATTGGCAAACAAGTGATATTAAAACATCTACTTTTACTGCAGCTAGTGGTGAAGGTTATTTTATAAATTCAGGAAGTTCAATAACAGCTAACTTACCTGCAGGAACTGCAGGAGCTATTGTAGCTTTTTCTGACTATGCAAGAAATTTTGCAACACATAATTTTGTAATATCACCAAACGGATCACAAAAAATTGGTGGAACTGCTGATACTTTAACAGTAAAAGTTGATGGTCAAGCATTAACTTTAGTTTATGCTGATGACACAAAAGGTTGGGTCAACGTTCAAAATGCTGAAGACACAGAAGTTGGTGGAAGTTTTATATCAGCCACTGGTGGAACTGTTTCTGATTGTGGTACTTTTAGAACACATATATTTTCATCTCCAGGTACTTTTGCAGTTTCAGCAATTTCAGGCTCAGCCCCAAATAATGCACTTGATTATCTAGTGGTAGCTGGAGGAGGTGGAGCTGGAAATAGACAACACGGATCAGGAGGTGGAGCTGGTGGTTTTAGAGTGGCTAATTCATTAAGTTTACCGGCTCCAACAATGTCTCCATTATCTAATCCAAGTGGTTTAACAGCCACAGTAGCATCTTTTCCAATAACAGTCGGAGCTGGTGGAGCAGGAGGTGCAGCAGGACCTTGTAATGTTTCCGGAACTACAGGTAGTCCTTCAATTTTTTCAACAATCACGTCAGCTGGTGGTGGCGGAGGTGGAACATTTAATGCTACGGGACTTAATGGAGGATCTGGTGGTGGAGGTGGTGGTGCAGCAGGTGGAGGATCACCTGGAGGAACAGGAAATACGCCCCCTGTAAGTCCTCCTCAAGGAAACACTGGCGGAACGGGTTCTAATGTTAGCCCTTGTGGTCAAGGTGGTGGCGGAGGCGGAGCAGCTGCTACAGGTGGTAATGGTGGAAATCCTAGTTCTACAGGTTTAGGTGGCATAGGTTCTTTTGTATCTGAAACGTTTATTGGAACTCCACAATCTGGTAATTTTGGGACAACCGGACCAGTTTCTAATACAAGATATTTTGCAGGTGGTGGAGCAGGAGGAGTTCAAGGTGGTGGCTCACCTAAAGCCGCAGCTTCTGGTGGCGGAGGAGCAGGCACAGGAAGTTCGTGTACAGGAGGAGCTGGCACTACAAATACAGGTGGTGGAGGCGGTGGCGCTGGCGGTTCAGGTGGTGATAATGCAGGTGGAGCTGGCGGTTCAGGTGTAGTAATGATAAGGTATAAGTTTCAAGCGTAGAAAAATATTATGACAAGTACAATTAAAGTAAATACAATAACAACAGAATCAGGATCTACATTAACTGTAGGTGGATGTGGAAAAACTGTTGCTTTAGCATCAGGTGCATCACAAACAGGATTTGGTAGAACAGGAACTGTTGATTGGAATACTACTAAAAAAACAACTGATTTTACAGCTACAAATGGAGATGGGTTTTTTGTTGATACAAATAGTGGAGTAATAACTGCAACACTGCCAGCATCACCATCGGCAGGAAATATTGTAGCCATAAAAGATTATCAAGGTACTTTTGGAACTAATAAATGTACGGTTGCTAGAAACGGATCAAATATAAGAGGTGCAGCTTCAAATTTTGATTTAAAAAGAAATAATGCTGGTGCAGTTTTTATTTATGTTGATGCAACAGAAGGTTGGCAAGTTTTTGTTGATGGATCAGATGATGATGCAACTCAATCATTTATATCAGCAACAGGTGGAACAGTAACCTGTTCTGGTAATTTTAAGATTCATACATTCACAGGACCTGGAACTTTTTGTGTTGCTTCTGTAGGTTGTGTTGGTGTAAATGACCAAGTAGATTTTTTAGTTATCGCTGGTGGAGGAGGTGGTGGATCCAACGGTGGTGGCGGTGGAGCAGGAGGCTACAGATTTTCAGATGGAACTGTATCGGGATCTTATACAACAGCACCTAGTCCTTTAGCACCATTAGGAAGAAGTGCTATTACAGTTACTCGTACCGCTTTTCCAATAACAGTCGGTGGAGGCGGCCCTGGTTCAACACCTTGTTTTGCAGCTAATAGAGGAGGACAAGGTTCAACTTCAACTTTTTCAACTATTTCTTCTGCTGGAGGCGGAGGAGGTGGTTCTCAAAATACACCTGTTCAACTCGGTGGTTCAGGTGGTTCAGGTGGCGGTGGTGGTCAGTCTGATACTACTAACCCTAATTATCCAGGTGGTTGTAGTCAAGGAACTGGCAACACACCTCCAGTAAGTCCTCCACAAGGAAATCCAGGAGGAAAAGGATCAACTCATTGTACGCAAGGTGGCGGTGCTGGTGGTAGTATAGCTGCAGCAGGCGGTGATGCGGTTCCATCAGGATCTCCGGCAACCCCTTCAACAGGAGGAGCTGGAGCTGCGGGTATTGCATCTTGTATAACAGCATCACCTGTAACAAGAGGTGGTGGAGGTGGTGGTTCAGGTGCAGCAGGGCAAGGAGCTGGCGGAGCTGGTGGTGGCGGAGCTGCAGGAAATCCATCTGGAACGGCTGGAACTGCAAATACTGGTGGTGGTGGAGGTGGATCACATCCTACTTCACATGCTGGTGGCGCTGGTGGTTCTGGTGTGGTAATAATAAGGTATAGGTTTCAATAATTATGAGTGAAGTAAAAGTAAATAAAATAAGTCCAAGAACAAATTGTGGTACAGTTCAATTAGGAGATAGTGGAGACACTATTACAATTCCTAGTGGTGCAACAATTACAAATAATGGAACTCAAACAGGGTTTGGTAAAACTGGAGCTGTTGATTATATTACAGCAGTTAAAACAGCAAATTTTACAGCAACAGCTGGAGAAGGTTATTTTGTTAATACAGCTGGGGGAGCTGTAACTGTTACACTGCCAGGATCACCTAGTGCTGGTGATATGGTTGTTGTTTCAGATTATAATGGAAGTGCTGGAACTAATTCAATAACAATTGATAGAAATAGTAATAAAATTAATGGTGGAACAGATAATTTAGAAATAGCTAAAGCTAACACAGCAATTCAATTAGTATTTGTAGATGCAACGACTGGTTTTCAAAATGTTGCAACAGCTGATCCTGCTGATGTTCAAAATTTATTCGTAGATGCTTCAGGTGGAACAGAAACAGAATCAGGAGATTTTAGAATTCATACCTTTACGGGACCTGGAACTTTTACTGTATCAAACGCAGGTACAAGTGGTGGTTCTAATTCAGTTTCATATTTAGTAGTAGCTGGTGGTGGTGGTGGCGGAGGCACTGAAGGTGGTGGTGGCGGAGGCGGTGGTGGCTTTAGAGAGGGAAAAGCATCATCAGATTGTTATTCAGCTTCCCCTTTAGTTGGAGGTGGATTACCAGTTTCAGTTCAAGCTTATCCAATTACAGTAGGTGGTGGTGGAGCAGCAGGACCACAAGCATCTGCCCCTCGAAGAGGAACAAGTGGAGTAAATTCAGTTTTTAGTACAATAACATCAGCTGGTGGTGGTGGAGGTGGTGGTGGATGTGCCACTGCAGCTAACAGACCAGGTGCTGATGGAGGATCTGGTGGCGGAGGTGGTGAATATAGAGGAACTTCTCCTGCAGGAGCAGGATCTGGAGGTTCTGGAAATACCCCTTCTGTGAGTCCACCTCAAGGAACTAATGGTGCAGCAGGACACCCAAGTTCAAGCAATCCAAACGGAGCTGGAGGTGGTGGTGGAGCAACAGTTGCAGGAACAGCAGGAAAACCAAATGGTGGTGGATGTGGTGGTGCTGGTGCAACAACAAGTATTAATGGAAGTCCAGTAGCAAGAGCAGGCGGTGGAGGTGGTGGAGTTTTTGGACCAGCTCCTCAAGGAGCAGGTGGAACTGGTGGCGGTGGAACTGGTGGTCAAGGAAGTCCTTCTGTGCCTGGAGTTGCAGGAACAACAAATACCGGCGGCGGTGGCGGTGGCGGTGGAAATGGTTGTAATCCAGGTTCTACTGGTGCAGCAGGTGGATCTGGTATAGTAATAATAAGGTATAAATTTCAGTAGTTGAATGGTAATTAAAATTAATATATAAGGAGAAGTATTATGGCACATTTTGCAAAACTAGGAGCTAACGGAAAAGTTATTCAAGTGTTAACTATGGATAACGATAAGATGTTAAACGCTGATGGTGTTGAAGATGAATCAGTAGGTCAACAGTGGTTAGAAACACACAACAACTGGCCTGCACAAATGTGGATTCAAACATCTTACAATACATCTGGTAATAAACATAACTCTGGCGATAACTCAAAAGCATTTAGAGGAAACTATGCAGGCATAGGTTTTGAGTGGGATGAAGATAATAATATCTTTTGGCCTAAAAAACCTTACGCATCTTGGGTAAAAAACACAACTGATGCTAGATGGCAATCACCAATTGGTGATGCTCCTGCATTAACAGCAGAACAAGCTTCACAAAATGAAGCTGGCACTCATAGATGGAGTTATGCATGGAATGAGTCAGGCCAGTCCTGGGACTTGACAGACGGAATGGCGTAAATTACAAAGGTATGTGGTATGCAAAAGAAAGTATTATCTGAAATAGCATTATATTATGGTGATGTGGCAATGCCTAAAGATTGGGACATTGATCGAGATAAATTATCAAACGACATCTTACAATCAGTAATTAAAAATAAAGATTTTCCATTCTCACGAACATTTGATATGTTGAACACTTATATGAGAGATTACGTTAATCTTGAATATGGTTTTAGTTTAATTAACAAAGAAACGTGGGGTAACATCTATAAACCTAGCGAGACTACAATTCCATTATTAAATATAGATCCAGTGGATCTACGAAACTCACCAGATTATACATTACTCTATGGTGTAAAAGTCAAAGACTGTATGGTTAGAATACACTATGAAGATAACAGACGTAAAGGTAGATCTTGGGATATACCATTAAAAAATAACATGTTTATTATGTTTCCATCTACTAATATGTATTACTTAACCAATAATCAAAAGGATAGTTTAAATTTTGTACAAACTATAACGTATGAATATATCTAATTATTATTGGTATTTTAGTGGTGTGCTTACACCTAAATTTTGTGATGATGTTATAGCTTATGCTAACCAACAAAAAGAAGTTATGGCTAGAACAGGTGGCTATGGTGATAGAGAATTAAATAAAGAAGAGGTTAAGAATTTACAAAGAAAAAGAAAATCAGATTTAGTATGGCTAAATGATACTTGGATATATAAAGAATTACATCCATACGTTCATGAAGCAAATGCAAGAGCTGGTTGGAATTTTGAATGGGATAGAAGTGAGTCTTGTCAGTTTACAAAATATAAACTAAACCAATACTACGATTGGCATTGTGATAGTTGGGATAAACCTTATAACAAACCAAATACACCAGATCATGGTAAAATTAGAAAACTATCTATGACTTGTCAATTAACAGATGGATCAGAATATAAAGGTGGTGAACTAGAATTTGATTTTAGAAACTATGATCCACACATGCGAGATGAATCAAAACACAGAATACAATGTAAAGAGATATTACCAAAAGGATCTATTATTGTATTTCCAAGTTTTGTATGGCATAGAGTTAAACCAGTAACATCAGGCACAAGATATAGTCTTGTGGTATGGCATATAGGGAGGCCTTTTAGATAATGTTTATAAATAGTTATTTTCCAACTGTAGTATGGAGTGAAGAAAAACCTGAATTTGTTAAATCTTTAAATAAAGCAAGCAACAAATACATTAGTGATGCTCGTAAAAGAGAAAAAGAATATATAAAAAAACACGGTGATTTTGGAAGATCATATCACTCAACACCACTTACAGCTGACAATGATTTTTTAGATTTTAGAAATTACATTGGTCAAAAATCTTGGGAATATTTAGATCACCAAGGTTATGATATGTCACAATACACAACCATGTTTAGTGAGTTGTGGGTACAAGAGTTTGCTAAAAAAGGTGGTGGTCATCATTCAGCACACATTCATTGGAATCAACACGTGTCAGGTTTTTATTTTTTAAAGTGCAGTGATAAAACATCATACCCAATCTTTCACGAACCAAAGACTGGTGCAAGATGTACAAAATTAAAAATGAAACCAGACTTAAAAGGTGTATGGCCTGGTCATGAACAATTTCATATACGACCAAAGCCAGGAACATTAATTATATTTCCAGGTTATTTAGAACATGAGTATGCAGTAGACCATGGTAAAGAACCTTTTAGATTTATACATTGGAATATACAAGCAGTGCCAAAAGAGATGGCTAAAGATGTTTAAAAAGAAAAAGTATACAGTTATTCGTCAGGCAATATCAAAAGACCTAGCATCTTTTATTGCAAATTATTTTTTAATGCAAAAACAAGTTTATGATACTTGTAGACAAGCTAGATATTTTTCTCCATTCGAAAATATACTTGGATATTATGAAGGTGAAAATGAACAGATACCAAATACATATTCTCAATACGCTAATATGGCTATGGAAACATTATTACTTAAATGTCAACCAGGTATGGAGAAAGCAACAGGATTAAAATTATATCCTGCATATACATATGCACGAATTTATAAAAAAGGTGATGAACTTAAAAGACACAAAGATAGATTCAGTTGTGAGATATCTACAACCATGAATCTTGGTGGTGATGATTGGCCTATATATTTAGAGCCATCTGGAGAGATTAATAAAAAAGGTGTTAGAGTAGACTTAAAACCAGGAGATATGCTGGTTTACTCTGGCTGTGAGCTAGAACATTGGAGAGAAAAATTCAAAGGCAAAGAATGCGTACAGGTTTTTCTGCATTATAACAATCGTAAAACACCTGGAGCGAAGGATAACATGTTCGACAAACGTCCACATTTAGGTCTTCCTTCCTGGTTTAAACGATGATATAATTCTTAGATGGAGGCAGGGCACCACCACATACCCCCTGTCTCCTTTTAAGGATTATATTATATGTATTTTGGAGGAACACCCTTTGCAGCGTCTCCTTTTGGAGATCCCGGTTTTAACCCTAACGCTTTTGTTAATGTTACTGGTTCTAGAATAAACGAGTCTACCGGAACAGTATCATTAGTAGGTGAAGCTAATTTTACAGTAACCGGTAGTCAACTAAACTTTTCCATAGGTAATACATCTGTAATAGAGGGTGTAGGTGTTATAGTTACACCTGATGGATCTAGAATAAATATTACCACTGGAGATCCAACCATAGTTGGAAAAGCTGTAACTGCAATTACGGGAAGCAGGGTAAATTTAAATACAGGAACTCCAACTTTTGCTTTTGGTTATCCGGTATCTGGAAGTAGAATAAATGCAAATAGTGGTAGTCCAACAATAGTTGGAAAAGCAACTGTTGAACCTACTGGTTCTCAAGCTAATATAAATACTGGAACCGTAACAATATCAGCAGATGCAAATTTCTCTGTAACTGGTAGTAGAGTAAATTTAACAATTGGTAATGCAGATGTAGAAGCTAACGCTGTTGTATCGGTTACTGGAAGTAGAACAAATCTATCTTCTGGAACAGTAACGATAACTGCAGATGCAACTGTGTTACCTACAGGAAGTAGAACAAACTTATCTACATCAGAGGCTTTAATTAGAAAATGGGATGGTGTAGTGCCAGGAGTTTCAATGACTTGGGATAGTGCAAACTTCCCAACAGCGAGGTAACAAATGTATTTTGGAGGATCATCATTTGCAGCAGCACCTTTTGGAAGTTCAGGAGGTATTAGTATTAGAGCTGCTGTCACGGGTAGTAGAGTTAACCTAAACACAGGTTCTCCAGCTATAGTTGGTAAAGCTCTTGTTATCCTTTCAGGTAGTAGAATAAATGCAACAATTGGTAATGTTACCACAAGAGTAGATCAACAAGTAACTGTAACAGGCAACAGAATAAACCTTGCAACAGGTACGGTAGATGTGATATCATGGAACCCGATACCTCCAGGGGTGTCACAAACATGGGTTGAAATTGACCCATTAAACCCATAGGAGTAATATGGCATCAAGCACTTCGAGTGATTTAAAACTAGAATTAATAACAACAGGTGAGAAATCAGGTACCTGGGGCACTATCACTAATACTAATTTACAGATATTAGAACAAGCAGCTAGTGGTTATATTTCTGTTGATGTTGCATCTAGTGATGTGGCACTAGCATTATCCAATCATGCCGTATCAAATGGTAAAAATTTATATTTTAAATTTACAGGAACTTTAGCTGCAAACAGAACAGTTACTATGCCTGACGGTGCTGAAAGAGTTTTTATTGTAGAAGATGCAACCACTAGATCTACTAGTAATTTTACACTAACAATTAAAACAGCATCTGGAACTGGTATTGCATTACCAGTTGGATCAAAATGTTTAGTATATTCAGATGGCACAAACGTTAATCTAGGTATTAGACAAAAAGGATATTATACACCCACAACTGCATATACTGCCGTGGACGGCGATCAATTATTAATTGATACATCTGGAAGTGGTATCGGATCAGCTATTACTATAACTTTACCGGCTTCACCGTCTGTAGGTTCAGAAGTTCATTTTATAGATAGCGGTAATAACTTTGCATCAAACAATTTAACTATAGCCAGAAACGGTTCTAATATTTTAGGTGCTGCTTCTAACCTAGTGGTAAACACAAGTGCATCGGCTTTTACTTTAGTATTTGTGAATGCAACAAGAGGTTGGGCTTATAAAACTAAGATATAGGAGCACGGATCATGGCTCTAATTGAGTACAAATTTAAACCAGGTATAGATAAACAAAATACAGAAGCAGGTGCTGAGAATCGTTGGGTTAATTCAGACAATGTAAGATTTAGATATGGATTACCAGAAAAAGTAGGTGGTTGGTCTTCTCTTATAACAGATACAATAGTAGGTGTAGCAAGAGCACAACATGCTTTTGTTGATATTGCTGGTAATAGGTATGTGGCCATTGGAACAGATAAATTTTTATTGTTATACTTTGAAGGTAAATTGTATGACATTACACCATTAAAAACAACTTTAACAAGTGCAACTATTGCAACCACAAATGCATCACCAACATGTACAATTACAAAGTCAGGGCACGGACTATCTGTTGGAGATATAGTGCAACTTGATAGTGTTACATTACCAAGTGGTACAGGATTTAGTGCATCTGATTTTGAAGATAAAAATTTTCAAGTAATAACAGTTCCAACAACAAGTACTTTTACAATTACACAATCATCTAATGCTAGTGGTACAGTATCAACAGGCGGTAGTTTAAGTATTAAACCTTACGAGCCCGTAGGACCTAGAGCACAATCATATGGTTACGGTTGGGGTATTGGATCATGGGGTAGTGGTAATTGGGGTGAAGCAGCCGCTGCAACTGATGTAACATTAGAACCTGGTTTATGGTCATTAGATAATTTTGGTCAAGTGTTAGTTGCAACTATATTAAATGGTAAAACATTTACTTGGAATGCTGGAGCATCAACACCATTAGAGACAAGAGCGTCTACAACGACATCTGGATTTGCAACGGGAAGTAATCCAACATCAACAAGAGTTAGTTTGATATCACCAACAACTAGACACTTACTACACTTTGGAACAGAAACAACGATTGGTGATAATACAACACAAGATGATATGTTTATAAGATTCTCAGATCAAGAAGATATAAATACATACACTCCATCAGCAACAAACACTGCTGGGACTTTAAGATTACAAGACGGTACAAAAATTATTGGAGCATTAAAAGCTAAAGAAGTAATTCTAGTTTGGACAGATAATGCTTTATATACTATGAAATTCATTGGTGCACCATTTACCTTTCAATTAGAACAAGTTGGTACTAACTGTGGATTAATAGGTCAAAACGCAGTTGTTGAAATAGATGGTGCTGCATTTTGGTTAAGTCCAAAAGGTTTCTTTTTATATGATGGTACAGTTAAAACTATACCATGCACTGTAGAGGATTTTGTTTTTGATGACTTTGATACAACAAAAGGTCAACAAGTTGCAGCTGGATTAAATAATTTATACACAGAGATAACTTGGTATTACCCATCATCTAGCTCTGAGTATAATGATAAATATGTAATATTTAATTATGGTGAATCTACAGGTGTTCCTGGTGGTGTTTGGTATACTGGAACAGAAGCTAGAACAAGTTGGATTGACTCAAACGTTTATCCAAATCCTTTTGCAACTAAATATGATTCAACAGCTGATGGCACATTTCCAGTTATTGTTGGTCAAGATGGTTTAGGGCAAACAACATATTTCGAACATGAAGTGGGAACCGATCAAGTCAACCCTAACGGTACAACAACTACTGTTACATCATTTATAGAATCTTTTGATATAGACTTAGAGCAAAGACAAAGAGATGCAAGAGGTAGATCATCTGGACCAAAAGTTGCGGGAGAAATATTTTTAGCCATGAGAAGATTTGTACCAGATTTTAAAACATTACAAGGTAATGCAAAAGTTAGTTTAGATGTAAAAAGATATCCACAACAATCATCTACTCAAACTGCACTAAGTCCTTTTACTATAACATCAAGTACAGATAAAAAAGACACCAGAGCTAGAGGTAGATTTGTTAGTGTAAAAATAGAAAATGATGCAGCTAGTGAATCTTGGAGATTTGGAACTTTAAGACTAGATGTACAACCAGATGGAAGACGATAATGGCTAAGATTAATATAAGAATACCAGAACCAAAAGAACAATATGATTTTTCTAACCAAAAACAAATAAATAGATCTTTAGCTATTATGAGAGATCAATTAAACTCAACATTTTTAGATGAGTTAAAACAGGAGCAAGAGAGATTCTCTTGGTTTTTAAGTGGCTAATATATATACAAATTCAAAGGTAGATTTAACAAGCACAGCAGAAACTGTTGTTTATACAAGTCCAGCAGCTGGTACATCCACAACTGCAACCACTAGTATAATTAAGTCTATATTAGTGTCTGAGGACTCAGGTAATGCTGATAGTATAACTTTAACACTAACGGATGCATCATCTAATGTATTTAGTTTGTTTAAAACCAAAGCTATTTCAGCTAATGCCACAGTAGAATTGTTAACACACCCTCTTGTTATTACTGAGGGAGAGGTTATAAAAGCAACAGCAGCTACAGGAAATAGGTTACATATTATATTTTCTGTGTTACAAATAACTAGGGAGTAATATGGCATTTACAGAACCACCATCAGTAAGATATGTGACTATAGACGGTAAAAAAGTACCCGTCGTTGAGTGCGAAACTGAAGTAGTATTAAGAAACAAAAAAACAAATTATGAATATAGCTCTGACAAAGAGGCAGAGGATGATATTGCAAACCCAAATACAGATACTGTAAAAGAAGATGTTACAAGATCTGTAAAAATTAAAGTGGCTAGTATGCCACCACTAGGAGCAGGATCAGACGAATAATGGCAATAACTAGAGCACAACAAGTTAGACAGATGTTAAAAAAAGGTAGTGAACCTGTTGTACAAGGTGGTGTAGAAAACTATCTTGGTAGACAACCTGAAGTTCAAGCTCCCAGAAAATGGCAATCTGGTCCTAATAAACCACCCACAGAATTAGCCTATATCACAGAGGCAGAAAAAGATTTATTATTAAAAGAGGACATACACGGATCATTAAAAGATGGACCTAACGAAGGTCCAGCAGGTATTATATCATTAGATAGTTTTGGTGACATAGGTGGTGGTCAAGCTGGGTCACAAGTTGATAGTGGAAGACAAGAGGACAGAGATGCAGGAACTTTTGGTGGAGGAGATGCAGGTGAATCACCAGCGGATAGAAAAGCCAGAGAAGCAAAAGAAACAGCTAGACTTAATCAGTTAAAAGCACAGCAAGAAGAAAGAGCAAAAGAAATGCAAAAAGAAGCTCGTGCAACTAGAAAAAAAATGAGGGACTTAAAAAGAAAAGATCAAATAAAAAGAACGAAAAGAATTGAAGAAATATTAAAAGGCACTTATAGACCAAACGTAACTGAACAAAAAAGATTAAGAGATTTACAAGTTTTAGGTTTTAAAGATCCACAAGATGTAACTTATGATAACATACAAGATATCCTCGGTTTACAAGAAGATATTTTAGGTCTTGCAGAGGAAAAGGATGATACCTTATCTGGTGTAGATCTTAGAACCTTTCAAGATAGATTTGAATTACCAGAAACAGGAGTATTGTCTTTAGACGCTGCTCTAAGTTTATTAGGTGGACCTTTAAAAGCAGGTTCTAAAAAAACAAGAACTTTTTTTACTGAACCAACAAAAAATATTTTTGGTAAAACAAGAAAAAGTGTACTTGAAGCAGGTAAGTTAAGATACAAAGGACAGGTAGTAACACCAGAAGCTTTCGCACAATTTTCACCTTTAGAAAAAGAAGAAGTGTATAAAAGCTATATGGCTGACAGAATGGCAGGTAAAACTGATGCCTACGGAAATTTAGCACCTGGTTTTATGAGGGATGCACAAGGCAATATAATTAGCACGGGCAATGATGGAAGAGATGATTCATTTTTACCAATAGCTAATCAAGCTCAAGCAGCTGCACCTACACCCATTATAGACCCAACTAGATTTAGGTTCATGAACCGTGGTGGTATGGTCGAGGATGCGCCTATGGGAACAGGGATCATGGATCTTGAATCAGCTAGACAAATGATGTTTATAGGTGGTGTGGCAAAAGCAATTGGTAAAGGTTTAAAAAGTGCAACTAGAGCTGTTAAGAAAGTTGTTAAGTCACCATTTGGTAAAGCTGCATTATTAGCTGCACCATTTGTAATGGGTGGCGGTGGAGGTGCTTTAAGTAATTTTTTTGGTAAAGGTAGTTTTAATCCATTAAAAGCATTAATTACGACGGGTCCTCAAACAGGTAAAATGGGTGGTAGCGAACTTGGTAATTTATTAGCTAGATTTGGTTTAGCTAAAGAAGGAAATTTAACAGGTAAAGGTATTGGAAGTTTGTTTGGTATAACCTCGTTATTAGCTGCTTTACAAAAACCAAAAGAAGATCAAAATTTTGATTTAGAAAATTATTATGAAACAGAGGGTTTATCAGATTTTTTAGCTAATCTTGGCCAAAGAAATAGATTCTTAGCAGAAGGTGGTAGAGTTGGTCTTCAAGAGGGTGGTGGAATAGAACAAAGATTAGAACAACTAGGTGGTGATGTAACTTCTGCAGAACAAACGTTACAAGAAATAAATCAAAGATTAGAATCAGCTGAATCTAATTTGGGTTCAGGTGGTGGTATTGGTGGTTTACCAGGAGCTGGTGGACCAAAAATTGATGAAGCTTTTTTTAATCCTCAAAGACCATCAGGACCTGGTTTTGCAAATAGACCTTTATTAGAGTCTTTAGTACCACCAACAGGAACTCTTGAACAACCAAAAGCAGTTCAACCTGTTAAATTTTCTAGTGTTGAAGATGCTTTTGCTGATGCACAAAAAAATGCTCAAGAAGCAAGAGCAGGAGGATTTCTTGGACGAGTAGTATTACCTGGAGAAATGAGTTTTGAAGATTTTTCTAAAAATTTTAATCGTTTTAACAATTTTGGACAGCCTATGCAATTATCAGCATCAGGAGGACTAGGAGGCGCAATGAGATCACCAATACAACAAGCTGTAGCCCTTGCAGAAGGTGGTAAAGCAGAACCTGTAGCTAAAAAGACTATGCCTTTATTAGATTTAGATGGTCAAGAGATGGATTTTAGAGCTGAAGGTGGCTTTGTGCCTATCGGACGTATGGAGAAAGCAGATGATGTCCCTGCAAGACTAAGTAAGAATGAATTTGTATTTACAGCAGAAGCTGTTAGAAATGCAGGAGATGGCGATGTGGACAAAGGTGCAGAAGTTATGTATAATACCATGAAAAACCTCGAAGCCGGAGGTAAAGTATCCGAAGAAACGCAAGGCTTAGATGGCGCTAAAAAAATGTTTCAAACAGCACAAAGATTAGAAGGAGTAATGTAGTGGCAACAGAAACTACGATATCGAGACCAGCACCCTTTGTAGAAGATATAGGTAAAGATCTATCGAAACAGGTATTGGCACAAACAACAGTACCAGTCGTAACAACAGGTTTAGCTGGACTTGGTACAATGGCTCAACCAACGCAACAAGCGTTTGAGACAGCTGATCAATTTAAACAAAGACAAGGTTTATTTCAAGCTCAACAAAGAGCAGCATTAGGTTTTGAACAAAGAAAACAAGCACTAGCTGGACTTGCACCACAAGTTGCAGGTTTGGATCCATTACAACAACAAGCTCAACAAAGAGCTGTAGCGGGTTTAGGTTCTTTTCAACCATTTTTAACACAAGCACAACAACTATCTGGAGCGGGTGCAGGGACAGGCCCTGGTTCAGTTCAACAATTTATGTCTCCGTATCAACAACAAGTTATTGATACAAGTTTATCTGAGTTTGATAGACAAGCAGCAATCAATAGACAACAGATTAGAGATAGAGCAGTAACAGCTGGTGCCTTTGGAGGTGGACGAGAGGGTGTTCAATTAGCGGAACAAGGAGCACGAACAGCTGAAGCAAGAGGTAGATTACAAGCAGGATTATTATCTGATGCTTTTAAAGATGCAGTGAGTAGAAGACAACAAGCAGCAGCTGATCAATTAACATTTGCACAAGCTTTACCACAATTACAAAGAGCAGATGTTTCAACATTAGGTGGCCTTGGATCATTAAATCAAGCACTAGCACAAGCTAGATTAGATGCTAATAGAGAGGCTGCAAGACAAGCTGCATTCCAACCACAAGAACAAGTAGATAGATTTGCTGATATCGTAACAGGGATCATGGGTGGTATGAGAGGTACAGGAACGTCCGTAACAAATGTCCCTAATCCAACACCACTTCAATCTGCATTAGGAGCAGCAGCTACAGGATTTGGTATATATAAAGCTTTGAGGTAGATAATGAATAGAACTTTAAAAAGACCAATGTTTAGAATGGGTGGTTCTATAGGAACTGGTATTACTAGTG
>Ga0209348_1000540_pt1 | contig 19532 bp, 39 predicted proteins | sample ETNvirenome_2_30_FD_184065 | JGI IMG/M metagenome (GOLD analysis project Ga0209348, IMG submission 184065) | Marine viral communities from the Pacific Ocean - ETNP_2_30 (SPAdes) (version 2) | ecosystem: Environmental > Aquatic > Marine > Oceanic | place: Pacific Ocean | collected 2013-06-22
AATTTAAGGAGGTGAATGTTAAATGAAAAATATATTATTATTAATAATGCTAACTTTGTTAACAGTAGGTTGTGCTAAAACTGTAAAGATTGACAATGAGGCAGAAACAAAAACTGGTAAGATAGAAGAAGTACCAAAATGGTTTGTTGAAAAAACAGACAGTAAAGGTTTTCTTGGTAAGAAAGACAAATACTTTGTTTATGGTGTAGGTGTAGCAACATCACCAGATTTACAACTTGCCACAGAAAAAGCAACCTTAATTGCAAAAGCAGATATTGCTGATGTTATCAAAGGTGAAATGAATAAAGAAACGAAGACTTTTATTCAAGAGATAGGTCAAGGTGAAGGCAATAGAAATATCGTAACAGAAACACAAAGCACAATAATTAATGTAATTACTAATACAAAAGTTATTGGTTATGAAAGATGGAAGATACAAATTGCACTAACTCCTGACAATGAATATAGGGTTTATATAGGTTTACAGTATCCTCTTGAGGAATACAATAAACTGAAAGAACTTGTAGAAAAAGAAATGGTATCTGAACTAAATAGTATAGCAAACAATAGTGAAGAAGCATTTGAAAGTCTAGAGGAGAAAATATAAATGTATAAAGTCTTTACAAAGCCTAACTGTAGTTATTGTGTAAAATCAAAGGCATTGTTGGACAAACTAAATATTCCTTTTGAAGAATATAAACTATCTACAGATATGTCTGGTGGTGATGGTGAATATACTGTCACTATTGACCAGATGTTTGAAATGATAGGTAAACAAGTACGTTCAATGCCACAGATAATGAAAGATGATAAACTTATAGGTGGTTATACAGACTTACGAGAACATTTTATCAATGAAGGTAAACTAAATTTTAAAGGCGAAAAAACAGATGGCTAAAGTTTTATCTTTTCCTGATGGTGCAGAGGTTCCTGTTGAAAAAACAAAAACCAAAGAAACCATTGCAGATCATCAAACAAAAAAATTTGCTGATTCGTTGGCAGATGATGTTGTCATACAAATGATATCAGCCTTACAACAAGATGGTCTGAACATTGGCACATCAAAAGGTACTAAAACTTTTTTAGATGTAGGTATATTTTTAGAAGCTCTTCGTGGTATGATATATCGTGAATTTGATTTAGAACACCCTTTTCATAATATTACTGATAAAATGATGTATGTTGAACAACATAAAGGTAGGAAATATTCTGTTGTTAATTATTCTGGTACAAAGATTGAGAAGGTTCCAGAACCTGAGCCAGACAATGTTGTAGAATTTGAAAGTGAAATTGATTTTAATGATACTGATTGATTATTCCCAAGTAGCAATTTCTAACATCGCTGTACAACTTGCCATGAGTAAGGATAAAAATATTTTGTCTATACCTATGGTAAGGCATATGATTTTAAATTCAATACGAGGTTATGTACATAGATTTAGAAACGATTATCCAGGTGAAGTGGTAATTTGTGTAGATGGACCAGACCCTTGGCGTAGAGATATATTTGAACAATATAAAGCAAAACGTAGAGAAGGTAGAAATAATGACGATAAAGATTGGGAAAGTGTATTTGGTTTAATTCACACTATCAAAGAAGAAATACGAGATAACTTTCCGTACAAAGTGGTACAGTTAGATAAAGTAGAAGCAGATGATATCATCGCTACGATAATTAAAAAAACTTGTAAGAAATGGTTTAACGAAAAATATCTAATCATATCTGGTGATAAAGATTTTCAACAATTACAAAAATATCCAAATGTGTTTCAATATTCACCAACGCAAAAAAAGTTTGTAGAAACAGATAGTCCACAAGAATATATTTACGAACATATATTAAGAGGTGACACCTCTGATGGTATACCAAATTTTTTATCACCTGACGATACGTTTGTTAATAAGATAAAACAAAAACCAGTATCAAAGAAAAAACTATCTGGATGGATTGATAGTTTAATGCGTGGTAATGATCCACAAGACTTTTGTAATGAATATCATTATCGTAATTATCAAAGAAATCAAAGACTAATAGATTTTGATTATATACCAGACGATATTGAAAGTGATATATATAAAGAGTATGAAAAGGTAACTGTATCAAGTCGCAGTAAATTATTACCTTATATGATTAAAAATGACTTGCGAGAATTGATAGGAAAAATAGAGGAGTTTTAAAATGGCAGTAAATGACGCAACATATAATTTATCATTTCATGAGATACTTACAAAGGTTAACAATGCAAAAGATAAACCTAAAAAATTAGAAGTATTAAAGAAATATGATACTAATGAATTAAGAATGTTTTTAAAAGGTGCATTTGATAGTAAACTTGAATGGTTATTACCAGAAGGCACACCCCCATATAAACCAAATGAAGCACCAGTAGGCACAGAGCACACTTGGTTAAAACAAGAAGTTAAAAGAATGTTTCATTTTTTAAAAGGTGGTAATCCACAATTATCACAAATGAAAAGAGATAATATGTTCATTCAAATGCTTGAAAGTTTGTGTGACGAAGAAGCAAAACTATTGATATGGGCAAAAGATGGCGAATTAAATAAACACTATAAAGGATTAACAGCAAATCTAATCAAAGAGGCATTTGGTTGGAATGACGATTTTATGCGAAAAAACGCATAAAACCCCTGCGTCAGAATGTCGCACCCCTTTATTTTTTCTAATAACCCCTTGAAATATAGGGGTTTTTTTATTCAAATAACCCTTGACAATTACCCTAAAACCATGTATAGTATTACTATAAATGAACAAAGAAAGGTTATATTATGAGTAAAACTAAACAATGGGCTTGGGATGAAGCCGAAAAAGCACTAGACGAACTTATCGCTAAAGTTAAGTCTGGTGAAACTGTTTCAACAGTTTTAGAATACGCTAAGACACTACAAGTAGATTGGTCTTTTTGTGGTTTCTCTTGGCATGATAACGAAGACGAGGCATGGTCTGAAATTGAAGACTTCCTCTATTCAAATAAATAATAGGGGTCTATGATGAGATTATTTTCAATTACCTTTATCATTGCTGGGTTGATTGCTTTTGCAATCGCCAATGAGCAAATGAATAATTGCACGGATGATGGTTGTTCAGATTTCTATGATGGTAAACATGATACCACTCCTGCACCAATCGTAAAAATTGAACCTGCTAGTTATATTATACCAGTTGTAGATACAACAAATGGTAAAGATGAATTTGTAATGTCTTTATCACAATGTATCGACCACATCTATCAAGATGTGCCAATAGAAAAACAAATACCTAAAACTTTAATTATTGCACAAGCAGCTCTAGAGACTGGCTGGGGTGTAAGTAGATTTGCTAACGAAGGTAATAATCTATTTGGTATTCGTACTTTCAATAAAGATGATGAATGGTTACTACCAATTACATGGAATCAAAACAAATGGATTGGTTGGGGTGTAAAAGTGTATGAAACCAAATGTGATAGTGTAAGAGACTATGTAAGAATTATTAATGAAGTATGGGCATATGAAGAATTAAGGGAAGTTAGAGACAATGGTGGTAGTGTTTATGAAATGGCAGATCACTTAACGTTATATGCTTCTAAACCAACGTACACAAAATTAATAAAACAATTAATCAAATACAACATAGAAGGTGTTTATGACCTTTAAAGATGATATTCATTTATTTTGGAAAAGAGTTTATGCAATCAAAAACTTTTTACCTACATGTCCTGAAGATATGAAATATATTTGGGAAAATAAATTAAGAGAGTTAATGAAACAAATGGAAAGGTATGATGGTTAATATGAAAAAATTAGTATTCGCATGTTTATTATGTTGGGCTTTGTTTTTTACTTATGGTGTAAAAGCTCATGATACAGGTGAAGTTGTTAAAGATGAAACTGCTAGACTTATACATCAATTAACAATTAATATAACACATGAATTATTTAAAAGTATGCCTGCAATACTTGATAGTATTTCAGCAGAAATGAGAAGACAGGCAGATAAAGAATATAAATGTTCAATACAACCAGATAATTATAAAAATAAGGAGTGTAATTAATGAATATATTTTTTCTACATAGAGATCCAGAACAAGCGGCAAAACAGCATGTTGATAAACATGTAGTAAAAATGATTGTCGAATATGCTCAATTATTATCCACAGCCCATAGAATGCTTGATGGTATTGAATACACAGATTATTCAAAGAACGGTAGAAAGATAAAAAGATATAGACTAGAAAACCCAAACAAAGAAAAAGTAATTTATAAAGCATGTCATTATAATCACCCATCAGCAGTATGGGTTAGAGAAAACAGATTACACTATCAATGGTTATATAGATTATTTAAAAAACTAGGTCATGAATACACTCACAGATATGGTAAGGTTCACTCTACAAATTTATTATTAAATCAATTGTTAGAAGAAGCACCTAATAACATACCAGTCATTGATTGGAAAGATCCACCACCTGCAATGAAACATTATCCAGATTGTATTGTGCCAGGTGATTCCTTACAATCATATAAAAATTACTACATAGTTGCAAAAGCATATTTTGCCAAGTGGTCAAAACGAGATACACCTCAATGGTTTAAAGAGGGCGTAGAACAAATGCAAACACCAATAGGATATTAAATGATTACGAATATATTATTAGGAATTATCATTGTAATATTACTTTTCATATCATTAATGATATATGCAATAGGGGATAAAATAAATGACAAAAAGTAGAACTTTTAAAAAAGACGAACCACCTATACCATTTCATTATAAATTTTATTTGGTATATTGGGAAGATATACAAAGTGATAGTGGTTGGCGTGATTTAAAAGATATACAAGAATCAAAACCTGCGATCTGTGTTTCGACAGGTTGGTTAGTTAAAAAAGATAAGAAGGTACATATTCTTATGTCTGATTATAACTATGATGAAAAAGGCAATTTAGCAGATGGTGGTAATACTACTGTTATACCTACAAAAAACGTTATTAAAAAATATGAGATAGAGGGATTATGATAAGACAATTTGTATTAGATAGTTGGGATGGTGTAATGAACCAGTGGTACAATCCACTAAAATATATACCTGACCTACAAGTAAGACATATGATCTTACAAATACTAGCATGGTTATGGTGTATCGCATTTAGTTTATATTTTACATCATGGTTTATTTTTGGTGTAACAGTTGTAGCACACTTTGTTTTAATTGCTGCAATCGTAGTAACAGTTGCAACATTTAAAATATCTGAAAGTGTGTATAAATTTAAAAGTGGTTATCACTCACCAGATAGACAAAGAGGTCATGTATATTATAGAGATAAACAAGGTAGAGCATATAAAGTACCACTACCTAAAAATGATCCTGGTGGTGAACATGATTAATCATGTAATGAGCATATTTGGTGCAATCGTTTTAACTTTTGTTGTTATTTACTTGGCACATGAATGGGATATACCTAGAAGATTTTTTTACCACGGACTAGAATGTAGTGGTGCAATAGGAGGAGGATGTTTATGATACCAGATCCAGATTTCGAAATAGAAGATATTTATGATGATTTAGACCCATTAGAAGATTGGGATGATTAAAGTAAACAAAAAAGAATTTTATTGTGATGGTCCAGAAGATGGTGAGCACCCAAGAGTTTATTATATAATGGACGATACTAACGAAAAGATTTGTATGTATTGTAATGAAAAATTTATTTATGAAGAAGATTAAAAAAATATTGAATAAGAATGAGTTTTGGATGGGTGTGTTTACACTTACCACGACTTGGTGGTTATTTAATGTTGGTGTATGGTCATCTTTAGTTATGATTATACCATTATTGATTGCAGTTACGAGACCATGAAAATTATAGACGCCATCAAATGGGTAACAGAAGCTAGACGACAAAAAAGAAAAAAGAAACATGTCGCAAAACGAAAAGGTAAAATAGATCATAGAACTGGTAAAAGAGGTAAAGCGAAGTGAAAGAATTTAATTATAAATTTGATTATAAAAATACAATGTTTATGCCAAACGACAAAAGATATCGTATTGGTCGTGGCGAACAAGGTGTATTATTAGTTAGACCATACACTAATGATATATGTAAATATTGGCGATTTAAAACACCAACAGACGCTGCCATGTCATCCATGAGAATATTATTCTTATATCATCAATACAAAGATCAAGAAGATTTTGTGGGTATGGATATGTGTAGAAAATTTTTAGAAATGGGTTTTACCAGAAGTAGAAGATATGCTAATCATAAAGATGGTAATAAGTATGACGACTTTGGTAATATTAAACCCATCGCAAAAGATTTTTTGACAAGTGATAAAGCAAAAAGTGCTAAAGTATTTTTACAGGCAAGAAGTAGAGTAACAAAAGATCCAATATATATTAAAATGAGAAAGGCTTGGAGAGAACAAGAAAATGCCAACATATAGATTTTTTAATAGTAAAACAAAAACTGAATTTGAAGACTACATGACTATTTCAGAAATGGAAAAGTTTACCAAGAAAAAACACATTACACTTATGCCACCTACACAAATGAATATAGTTAGTAGTGTTGGTCAGATAGATAGTAAAACAGATAGTGGTTGGAAAGATCATTTAAGTAGAATTGCAGAAAAACATCCTGAAAGTAATTTAGGAAAAAGATATAGAAGACAAGGTGTCAAAGAATCTAAAACTAGAGCAGTATTAGATAAACATAGAAGAAGGGCAAAGAATAAATAGAATTAGATAGACAACAGCAACAACAGTAGGTATATCATACACTGGTAAACAGAATCCGAGAAGTAAGCTGAGTTGTCACTCATTAAAACGGTGAAAAAATTATGGTAAGTAAAAAAAAATTAAACATATCGTCATCAGAATTGAATACGATAAAACCAATAACCGACAATCAAAAAGAAGTATTCGCTTCTTATGAGAAAGGTCAAAACCTTTTTCTTTATGGTGTAGCAGGAACAGGTAAAACTTTTGTTGCATTATACAATGCATTGAAAGATGTGTTGGATCCTAAATCACCTAGAGAACGAGTATATATTGTTCGCTCATTATTACCAACAAGAGACATAGGTTTCTTACCTGGTGATGAGGAGGACAAATCATATCTATATCAAGTGCCATATCAAAACATGGTACGGTTTATGTTTCAACGAGGCTCAGACGCTGAGTTTGATAGACTATACACAGATTTAAGAAATCAAGGCACAATAGATTTCTTATCAACGAGTTTCTTACGAGGTATCACAATTGACAATGGTGTAATTATAGTGGACGAATGTCAAAACTTAAATTTCCATGAGTTAGATACCATCATGACCAGAGTTGGTCAAAATACAAGAATAGTGTTTGCTGGTGATATTCAACAAACAGATTTAACAAAAACAAATGATAGAAATGGCATATTAGATTTTGTCAATATCATGCAACAAATGAAAGAGGTTGATTGTATAGAATTTGACCTTGGTGATATTGTAAGAAGTGGTATGTTAAAAAGCTATCTAATAGAAAAAATAAAGATGGGACTTCACTATGAGCAATAAATTTTCAGAAGCATTAGAGATAATATTACACCACGAAGGTGGTTATGTTAATCACCCAAAAGATCCAGGTGGTGAAACAAATCTAGGTGTCACTAAAAGAGTTTACGAAGACTTTGGTGGTACTAAAGATATGAAAGAGTTAACAAAAGAAGATGTTGAACCAATATATAAAAAAAATTATTGGGATAGAGTAAAGGGTGACGATTTACCAGAGGGTTTAGATTTATGTATCTTTGACTTTGCTGTCAATGCAGGTCCTGGTCGTGCAGCTAAATTTATACAACGATTGGTAAAAACCACAGTTGATGGTGGCATAGGTCCTAATACTTTAAAATGTATTGACGATCATGTAAAACATTATGGCGTTTCTACTACAATAGACCAATATCAATCTGAAAGACAAAACTATTATGAAAGTTTATCAACATTTGAAACCTTTGGTAGAGGTTGGACTAGACGAGTAAACGAAGTGACTGAAAAGGCAAAAGAATGGATCTAATAGTTAATGTATTATTAATAATGGGTGGTAGTTTCTATCTTGGTATGAGATATGGACAACATAGTGCCCACAAAGAATTTGATAAATTTTTGAAAATTCTAGAAAAAACGGCAAAGAAACCTGACCCGTTTTTTACTAGAGATTAACCCTTGACTTTTTAGTCAAGACCTGATATAATATAATTTTAAAAGTGAGCATATAATGATATTTACACATACACCACCAATAAATGAATTACCACCTCTTAAGGCCAAGAATGTAAATGGCAAGAGATTTTACGAACACCTAGAGACTAAAGAAGCATATCCATCAATCACATCTGTTTTATCAATTAGAGATAAAAAAGGTTTACATGAATGGCGACAAAAAGTAGGTGAAGAAGTTGCAAACCATGTAATGATACAAGCTGCCAATCGAGGCACAGCAGTACACAATATGGTTGAAGATTATTTAAACAACATTGATTTAGAACAAGTTGACAAATATAAAAAACAATTCTTACCTAGAATGATGTTTAATGTATTGAAACCAGAATTATCAAAAATAAATAATATTAGATTACAAGAGGCGCAAATGTTTTCTAGCGATTATACAGTTGCAGGTCGTGTAGATTGTATCGCAGAATATGATGGTGTATTATCAATAGTAGATTTTAAAACATCTACAAAAGAAAAAAATGAAAGCTGGATTGAGAACTATTTCATACAAGGTAGTGCTTATGCTGAAATGTTTAAAGAACACTTTGGTGAAGAAGTAACCCAGATAGTTATATTAATCGTAACAGAGGAAGGCACAACCCAAGTGTTTAAGAAAAACAAAGTTGACTACTTACCTAAATTAAAAGAAGCAGTAGAAAATTTTTACAAATGGATAGAGAACAATGATAAAAGCAATTAGATATATTTCAGGAATAGCCCTCATAATGGTATTTTTAGGTTTAGTGTATGCAGTATTAAATGAAGCACAATCAGAGGAACACCCTCTATTTCCAGATGGTGTAATGGGAACACAACAAGTTCCAATCTATTGTGGTGACGGACCAATAGTGTTTTCATATGCAAGTAGTATATTTAAACAAAAAGCGATTGCATGGTCAGATGTAAAAGCAAGTGGTGATCCTAATTCAGAAACTTTTGCATGGGTATCATTTTGGTATAGTAGTGAATTAAATAATGGTTCTGTATTTTTAACAATTCGAGAAACAGGTCAAACTTGTTTGATGGGTTATGGAATGGATTGGATATTTGACACAGAATTATTATTAGATATAGTAAACGATTCCTTTGCAGGAGAAAATCAATGACACCAAAACAATTTGCGTTACAAATAGAAAAACGAGCAAGTAAAAAAAGAATAACACACATGGAAGCAGTATTAGATTATTGCTCTGAAAAAGAAATAGAACCAGACCAAATAACACATTTAATCAATAGAACATTAAAAGATAAAATTAAAATGAACGCACAAGATTTAAATTTTTTACCTAAGACAGCAACATTACCAGTTTAATGAATGAAGGATATGAAGCATATAAAAAATACCTCAGCGTTAAGTTACATTTTACAAAAGATGAATACGATTACTTTAAATATAATGGTGAGATTAATGCTAAGTACGAAACGTTTATACAACGTAATGATAGATACTTTTTTGTTAAGGTTGCAAGAAAATACGGCGATAATATTATTGATTACTTTGTTAGCAATTTCATATCTAACAAATCACCTTATATCAAAGATATGAATAATGATGTGTACCTTGAAAGACAAAAACGAATTGATGGACTTACATACTATTTCAAAAGAGATATAGAACAGTTATTAAGAAAAAGTGAGAAAAGTTTTAACAGAATATTTAAAGTTAATAGAGGACAACATCCAATATTAGTAAAAACATATTTGGCAAAAAGAGTATCACTTGAAACATTATGTATTTTAAATGAATTACTAAATTACACAAAAGACTTTAATAAACAAATAAAGGATGATATAATATGGCCAACATTGAGACGAAAGATAACCAAGTATGGACCTTTCATAAAATACAACAAAGAGCGAATGAAATTAATTTTAAGGGAAATGTTGTGACAGAAAATTTATTTGTATTAGGTAATGGCGAAAGTCGAAAAGACATAGATGTTAATTTACTAAAAACACAAGGTAAAGTTTGGGGTTGTAATGCTTTGTTTAGAGAATATACAGTAGATGGTCTAATTGCAGTAGATCCAATGATGACACACGAAATATATCGTAGTGGTTATTGTGATCACAACAAAGTTTATTTTAGAGACTGGGAAGATATGCCTGCTGATCAATATGAAATGATGAAAGAGGCTCAAACTTCTAACATGAAAAATCCAACAGTAAGAGAATGGAAACATACACCAGAAAACTATTATACACATTTTGTAATACATGGTCAACAAACAGTAAATCAAAACAGACCTAACGATAGATGGAAAGGTGATGGTTTTGAAAATGTTTATATTACATGGACTTATGGTTTAGCAGATCAAAATATTACACAACTAAAAGATATAATGAATGACTATTACGGTGTTGGTTGGGAAGCAGATAATGCTGGACCAGATGATCCAGGTTGGTCATCAGGTGCAACTGCCATGTACATAGGTTGTAAAGTAGAGAAACCTAAAACATGTTACTTACTAGGTATGGATATGTACAGTACCACAGATTTTATAAATAACCTATACAAAGAAACACATGGTTATGTATCGTCAGATGAAAGTGCTATAACACCACAAAATTGGGTAATTCAAATGGGCAGGGTTATGGTTAAATATCAAGATATACAGTTTATAAAGGTTAATCCGGATGAAAATAATAAGATATCCGAGAGAATGCCTCAATGGGATAGTTTACCTAATCTATCTTACATGAAAAAAAGTGAGTTTTATACCAAATTGTCCCTTGACTTTTAGTCTGGAATGTGGTATAATATAGTTATCATTCAGCAGCAGAACATGGGTTCGAAATCATGTTTCTTTCTGACTGAACAATGCTTAAGGAGGCATAAAGTCTGCTTCTTGGAGGGTAGTGGCCAAACGGCTCAAGACACCAAGGGGTAGGTTATTAGTAGGGACCAATATCTCAAAAATGAATGTTGGATCCTTCCTGAAAAATTGTGGGTGCGTTCCAACTAATCCCACGAAAGGCTGAATGATAATTTTTTTTACGGCAAACAATGAAAACTTTTATATATAGTAATGTCGCTAATATAGACAACATACAAATACAACGAATACAAGGAGAATACAATGTCATTCGCAAACTTAAAACAAAGTCGTGGTAACTTCGACAAACTTACAAAAGAGCTAGAAAAAGTTACATCCCCAACAACAAATCAAAATTCATCAAATGACGATAGATTCTGGAAACCAGAACTAGATAAAACTGGTAATGGTTATGCAGTAATTCGTTTTTTACCTGCCGTAGAAGGAGAAGAATTACCTTGGGCAAGAGTTTGGTCTCATGCCTTTCAAGGACCTGGCGGTTGGTATATTGAGAATAGTCTAACAACACTTGGTCAGAAAGATCCAGTAAGTGAAGAAAATTCTAAACTATGGAATACTGGCTCAGAAGCTGACAAAGAGATTGCTAGAAAAAGAAAAAGAAAACTATCATATTTTACTAATATACTTGTAGTTTCTGATCCTGCACATCCAGAGAATGAAGGCAAGGTATACTTATATAAGTTTGGTAAAAAAATCTTTGATAAGATTACTGAAGCAATGAAACCTGAATTTGCTGATGAGAAAGCAATCAACCCATTTGATTTTTGGGAAGGTGCTAACTTCAAGTTAAAAATTAGAAAAGTAGATGGTTATTGGAACTATGACAAATCTGAATTTGAAGGTCCGTCTAAAGTAAAAGATAGTGACGAACAAATAGAGGAATTGTGGAAAAAACAATTACCACTAAAAGAGTTTTCTGCTACCACAAACTTCAAATCTTATGACGACTTGAAAGCCAAGTTTGAAAAAGTTGTTTATGGTACAGGAAAAACCACAACAGCAGATGAAATAGACATCCCACCTGTAAGTGCTGCTGAAGTGGAAGTTAGTGAGCCTAAAGTAAGTGAACCACCTCAATCTGAAACCTCCCCTAGTGATGATGAGGACGATACTATGAATTACTTTAGCAAATTAGTCAACGACTAATCTCTCTCCTGTTCACTAACAGTAAGGGTTGTGCCTTAATACACACGCCGGCGCCCATGGTTAGGCGCCACCCTTATAAATAGAACATGGATTTGTTTCTAGACATATTAGTACAATTTGGATTACCTGTTGCGGCTGCTGCTGTAATGGGTGTTTTTATTTACATCATTTTGAAATATATTCTTGCAGGTGTTGTAGGACAAGTTGGTACGATTACAATGTTGATATCAGCGTTGGATAACAGAATTAAAACTATGAACCATGATATGATAAAATTAGATATATTGATTTCAAGTGCTTTAAACTTGCGACCAGATTTAGATAGAGTATCAAGGTCAGATGGTAAAGAAGACGCAAGAAAGGATTAATGGTTGAGGTAGAAGTTACATCACCTATTATTGAAATGTTAAATCAATATGGGTTTGCCACAGTTGCGGCAATCGCTATGGGTTGGTTTATATATTTCATATACAATTATGTGACTGGTCAAATAATTGAAAAATTAGACAAGGCACAAATGACCACAATAGCACTAATAGACCGTATTAGAATGCTAGATAATGACTTAATACGATTAAGGTCAAAACTTAACACCGTATTGGAAATGAGAGAAAATGAGCAAAAAGATAACAAGCGTAGAAAATCAGATAGAGTACCTGAAGGCGATTAGAACAGCAGGATTAGTATTGGGTGTTATGATTGTAACAACCATAGTTACAGTAGGATTCTTAACTATAATAGACTGGTTTGTATAAATAGTTGTATTATGAAAGCACTAAAAATTTTGGTGCTAGGTCTATTTTGTTATGTGCTTTCGACACCTAGTATCGCAAGTGAGATTGTACATGAATTTAGTAATCCTTCTTTTTCAGGTCAAGGATATTCCACACATGTATTATCCATTGAACAATTAAGATACAGTAGAGAAAAAGGTATTAAAGATGACGCCAAGTCAGCAGCAGCGGCTGCAGAGCGTGAGGCAAATAATACTACAATCAATAAGTTTATTAAAAACGTTGAAAGTAGAATTTATGCTAACTTATCTAAACAATTGGTTGACAATATGTTTGGTACAGAATGTGAGGGCACTTGTCCAACATCTGGTACAGCTGAAGTAGAGGGTTCTACAATCTATTGGGTTAAAGATACAACCACAGAAATAATCACATTAACAATCACATCACCAGATGGTTCGACAACAACAATGTCTGTTCCAGTAGGCGACTTCAAGTTTTAGCATGGAAACCATACCACAAATTGCAGCTGCAATGCTGATCATATGTTTATTGGGTGGATGTGCTTCAAATAAAGCACTTAATGAAAACGGTTTTTATCAAGGTGAGACACCATACACGATAGAAACTGATACAATGAAAAGACTAAAACTTATACCAGAACTAGGACAACAACAGATTACAATTGCAGTATATAATTTTCCTGACAAGACAGGACAAAGAAAACCTAATACAAAATTTTCACAGCTGTCAACAGCAGTAACTCAAGGACCTGAAGTATGGGTTATTAATGGTTTAAAAGCAGTAGGTGGTAATGACCCATGGTTTATAGTTTTAGAAAGAGAAGGTCTGGACTCACTTGTAAAAGAAAGACAATTAATCAGATCAACAAGAGAATTATATGATGGTGAAAGTGATATAAAAAATCAATTAAAACCTCTAAAGTTTGCAGGACTTATAGTAGAGGGTGGTATTGTAGGATATGACACCAACATAGTAAGTGGTGGTGCAGGTGCAAGATATTTTGGTATTGGAGTAAATGAACAATATCGTACAGACCAAGTAACAGTTTCGATAAGACTTGTTGCAGTACAAACAGGTGAAATACTTATTAGTACATCAGCAACAAAGACTATCGCAAGTTATTCAAGTGGCGGAGACGTATTCAGGTTTTTAGATATGAGTACAAAAGCGCTTGAAGTAGAAACTGGTGTCGCAACAAATGAGCCAGTAAACTACGCAATAAGAACCACAATCGAGCATGCTATTCATAATTTAATTTATGAAGGCATTGACAAAGATTTGTGGAAATTTAAATTAGAGGAGTAACAAAATGTACGCTAAATTAATCGTAATAGTAATGTTATTTGCCTTACCGGTAATGGCAAATGATATCTATGTGACACAATCAGGTGCTACGTTAGACCTCGACATTACCCAAGACGGACAAAACAATACTGTAGGTAATAGTACGACTGCTTCAACAGTTTCAGGTGCTACTACCACTATCGACATTGATCAAGTTGGTAATAGTAACGTTTTAAAGTTTGATGTAAACGGTGCAACGTTCACAGGAACATTCAGTACAACAGGTAACTCAAACGATATCGACTTTAATTGTGATAGTACAGGAAACAATTCTTCTTGTGCTACTGCTACTGCTTCAATTATATGGGCAGGTAACAGTAACGATTTAGATATCGACATAGGTGAAACTGCTGATGCTGCAAATGCGACTGTGAGTATTACAGGATCATCTGGAAGTGACAGTAACGTAGTTGCTGCTACAATAGATGGTACCTCAGCTATATTAACGTTGACAGTTAACGGTGACACAAATAATTTCTTAATTGACATAAATGGTGATGGTGATGTTAACGGACACACTTTAGTTCATTCACATACGGGTTCAATCGCTGACGTAGATATCACACAATCTGGTGTTTACGATAATATAATTAATTTGACAACAAGTGGTGACAACCATGACATTGATATATCACAAACTGATTAAGTGGACTATAATAATATTAATATTATTCTATGCTACCTCTTTATGGGGTAGCATAGGTAACGTAGACCAAGTAGAAGGCAACGGTGTTATCGACCGTAATAAAACAGATATAACAATCGAACAAGAATTAGAAATAGAACAATACGACACAGTAAAAACTGGTAATGGTAAAGTTGGCATATTATTTGTAGATGATACCAGAGTAGATGTAACTCAACACAGTAAACTTATCATAGATGAATTTGTATATGACCCTAATACAAAAAAAGGTAAATTAAATTTATCAGCAAAACTAGGTACAATTAGATATGCCTCAGGTCAGATTGCTAAAACATCAAGACAAGACATTGTAATAACAACACCCACAGCAACGATAGGTGTTCGTGGTACAGATTTTTCTATGACAATAGATGAACTAGGTGGTAGTACAATTATACTATTACCATCATGTGATACACAAGGTAATTGTTTAGTAGGTGAGATAAGTGTTGAGAGTGCGGCAGGTCAAGTGATACTTAATCAAGCGTTTCAAGCAACACAAGTTTATGTGCCTGAGAATCCACCAACACCACCAGTAAAATTAGATTTAGAAATAGACATGATTAATAACATGTTAATAATTTCTAAACCTAAAGAAATAGATGATGAAAATTATGTGAAGAAAATTAAAGCGGTTGCAGACGCATTAGACATAGACTTTTTACAGATTGAAGATTTAGATAAAGACTACCTTGAAGAAAATGAAGATTTATATGTAACTGGTTTAGATATAGATTTCTTACAACAAAATTTTCTTGCAGATATACTTAAACAAATAAATGAAGAACTTGCAAAAGAAATGAGAAATGAATTTGATAAACAAGCAGAAAGAAAATCAATAGGTGATATAAAATTAGGTAAAGATCCAGAAACAGGTGTCATTATATTAGATGAAGACCCACAATGGGTATGGATAAGAGAAGACGCCTCTGGTGGATATATTGAGTTAAGACTAGACAAAGAATATGGTTATATTATAAATATTATACAAGGGGAGTTTGAAATGTACGATTTTGAACTTGGTGGACAGGATAACGATATTAATATTGAACAAATACAATGAAGACATTTAGACAATTTATTGAGGCACCTAGAATACCTAGAAAAAAAGGTCAGCCTGCAGGTAGTAAGAAACATAGTGACTTATATACTGACGAGAATCCTAAAGGCACAATACACGGTCTAGGATTTAAAGATGTTGCAACAGCAAAAGCGAGTGTAAATAAAATTAAAAATTCTGGTAAATCACACGCACATAAGATACAAGCTGCGATTGCAATGGAACAACGTGCTAGAGTTATGGGGAAAACAGCAGAGGCTGCAGTTTACAGAGCATTTATTAATCAAATGAAAAAAATAACAAAGAAGAAAAATGAAGAAACAGAACCCGATAGCAAAAGACTTACGAACACCCAAATATAAACCACGAGTAGTAAAGGATAAAACGAAGTATGATAGGAAAGATAGTAAAAGAAAATCTGATGTTGCTGTTTTTACTGCTGATGGTACTTTTCATATCAACAGATTTAAGGGCTAACGATTTAAACCTTACAATAGATAGTAATACAGATCAAGGTACGTTTAATTCTTTTCAAGATGGTGAAAATAATGATATTGATTTTGATATTGTAAGCATGGATGAGTTCATTATTGATATTGACCAAATAGGAAATAACAATACACTTGATATTGATGTTGACGGTAGAACAAGCACAGGTTCGTCAATGTACTTTAATCAAACAGGAAATAATAAGAGTTACAGTGGTAATTTCTGGTGCGGACATTCTTTCTGCACAATGACAATCAATCAAAACTAAATAGTAATATGAAGTATTTGACCCATTGGTCAACTGCCTTTATTACTTTGGTATTGTTGACATATATTGGATTACAGGACCCTTGGTTCAAAGAAACACTACGCCTAAAATCTTTTGACTATCTTCTTGCAAATGAAGAAGTCACACCTTCAAAAGATATAACAATCATAACAATAGATGAAGAAGCGATTGAAAAGTATGGTCAATGGCCATGGCCTAGAAATGTGCTTGCAGATTTAATTGTAAATTTAAGACAAGCACAAACAGGTGTTATTGTTATGCCCATATTGTTTAGTGAAGAAGATCGTTTTGGTCATGATGAAGAATTTTGTATCACATTAGGTTATGGCACAGTCATTGCACAAACAGGTACAACACAAAAGAGAACATCTAATCCAGTTCCAAGAGGTGTTGCAAAGATAGGCAACCCACTTTCATTTTTATACGAGTGGCCTGGTATGGTTGGACCTATACCAAAATTAGCAGATTGCACACAAGGTGTAGGTGTCATAAACACAGCGCCAGAGATAGATGGTGTTGTGAGACGAGTGCCACTTCTTATGAAAATAGGTGATGAGATTTATCCTAATATGGCAATCGAAACAATTAGGGTTGCAGTAGGCGATCCTAGTTATCAAGTAAAAGCAGATGACTTTGGTGTAACTGCTATGAGAGTGCCTGCATATGCAACAATCAATACAGACGCCAATGCCAGAATATGGTTAAGATGGAACAAAGAGTTTAACATAATATCTGCTGCTAGTCAAGACTTTTCTGACGCTGCAGGAACAACTGTAATTATTGCCTTGACAGGTGAGGGATTATCTAGTATAATAGCAACACCTACTGGTGAACAATATGATTATGTTATAAGTGCTAATTCACTACAAACAATACTTGATGGTGAGACTATTACGAGATATGATAGTCTTATTGAATTAATACTTGCATTTGCTGTAGGATGTGTTATAATAGTATTAACAAGATACGCACCATATTGGATTATTGGTCTTGCGTTGATTATCACTACTCTAGGTATTGGTAATTACTTTACTATTGCATTTGAAACATTAGTATTAATAGATGTTACATGGATATTACTAACATTGTGGGTGTGTGGTTTTCATGCAACATTCTTACGTTTTATATTAGAGTTTAAATTAAAACAACAAATCAGAAAACAGTTTGAGAAATATCTAGATCCAAGACAAGTGGCAATACTTGTGAAGAATCCTGAGAAGTTAAAACTAGGTGGTGAACGAAAAGAAATGTCTTTCTTGTTTATGGACATTGTAGGGTTTACACCTATATCTGAATATTACAAAAACAATGATGATCCAGAAGGTCTAGTCAATGTAATTAATGACTATCTAAACAGAATGAGCAAGATTGTATTAAAGAACGGTGGCACAATAGACAAGTATATGGGTGACTGTATTATGGCATTCTGGAACGCACCACTTGATTGTGATAACCATGCAGAAATGGCTGTTAAGACATCTATTGAGTGTGCGATAGAAACAGATAGAATTAAAAAAGAATTTAAAGAAAAAGGTTTACCAGATATCAACATTGGTTCAGGTGTTAATACTGGTACATGTATTGTAGGTAATATGGGAAGTGAAATGCGACTAGATTATTCTGTAATAGGTGACGCTGTAAATCTGGCTGCAAGATTAGAAGCTGCAACTAGAAACTACAAAGATGATGATGGTAAAGTGGTACCTACTCTATACTCATCTTATACGAAAGAACAGTTGGTTGATATTAAATCAATTGAAGTAGATAAGATAAAGGTGAAAGGTAAAGAAGAACTTATCACCATATTTAAACCAGAGGAGAACTCACATGACGTTATCAAGGCAAGTGGCGACAATGCTACGAACATATCAAAGGGAGAAAAAAATGAAACAACTTAAAAAAATTAGTAAACAAACTAAACTGAAGAATTTAACGACTTTGACTAAAATGCCAAGATATCAGACGGCGTGACGAAAAAAAGAACCGCTTAGCAACACGCTAGCAAGGAAAACAGTAAGGGGGGTGTATGATTATACCCCTCTTTTTTTATGCTTATTGATTGGCTAATGCAAATCTAGGGTTGATTGCATTGATTGTTGTATCTGGTGGATTAGTATTTTTACCTATATTAATATTAGACCTACTACTACTATTATTAACAATTTGTGAAGATGAATCATTACTTACAACAATAGGTTGAGCACCATTACCCATACCATCTATATTATTACCCAACTCATTTGATCTATTTGATAAACTAACATCAGTAGGTATTTCAACTGTATCACCTAATGCTGCTCTTAATTTTAGTATGTTTTCTGTTGCTTCTGCAAACTTAATATCATCACTACCAAGACCTTTATATTGTATATCAGATCCAAAGAAACCACCATCTATTGTACCACCCATAATTGCAGCTTCAATTGCTGGTACACTATCAACTAAATCTTGAGCAAATGCTTTCATGTTTAGTTTCTTGCCATCAAAATCTAATGCTGATATTTTAGCTAATGCACTAGATAAACGTTGTAATGCAAGAGAGGCAACAATTAATTCATCATCTTTTTCTGCTAGTTTTAGCATTTCTTCAACAGGACTTTCTTTACCTGATAAGAAGTTTAGTATAGATGTACCTACTTGTTTTAGTGACGCACCTAACTCACCACCTGCAAA
>Ga0209348_1000541_pt1 | contig 19529 bp, 9 predicted proteins | sample ETNvirenome_2_30_FD_184065 | JGI IMG/M metagenome (GOLD analysis project Ga0209348, IMG submission 184065) | Marine viral communities from the Pacific Ocean - ETNP_2_30 (SPAdes) (version 2) | ecosystem: Environmental > Aquatic > Marine > Oceanic | place: Pacific Ocean | collected 2013-06-22
TTCATACGCTCAGAGTCTTTATAACCTCTAGCTTCTTGTTCTTTAGCTATAATAAAATCTTGTATACTTTTCATGTCTATATTAGAAAAGTCTTGAGACATCAAACCTGTTGCTTCTCCAGTAGTACTAGCTGCTTTTACACCTCTACCAAACCAAGTTTGATCAAACCAGCTTACTGATTCCGATGAACCATCGTCCAATTGCGACCCCATACTTCTTTGGCTCATCGTCGGGTCTTCCGTCGAGCCTTGTGCTTTTCCCACTATTAATTTTATTTGAGGATATTCGCTTAAGTATTCTTCTAAAGACATTTCTTTGCTTCCTGCTTTTCTTATAACTTGATCTTCTGTAAAAGTTACTCCATTAAATTCGTATGTATTCATAATTAACCTGGTAATTCTGTTTGTTTTTCAATAAAACCCATTTGTAACATGAGTTTATTAATAGTTTCTAAATCATTTTGAGTTGCTTCTGAGCCAGTTTTAAATCTATAAGGTTGTCCTGTAGCTGGATTTATAACTGGTTTAAAAGAGTTTTTATTTAACAACTCACCATTTGGCCCTCGAGTATTTACTAACATTACATCGTTACTCGCTGCTCTGTCAGACGTAGCTGGATCATAAGTACCTCTTTTATAATCAGTGCTAAAAGGAGCAAAAAAGTATTCGGTTGGATTACTTGCAATCATAGACATATTAAACACTGTATTTAATTCTGAAGAAACACTATCATCACCTTTAGTTTTTAACATTGTTAAAGTAGCTTGACCTTTTTCTATATTACCTTTATCTTGTAATTGTTGCTCTCTATTTGCAACATTAAATGTAGATCTACTTTCACCTTCTTTAATTAAACCCTCAATACTAGCAATTTCATATGTAGTATAATTTTTATTATCGTAAGTCCAATTTATACCTTCTTTATGCGTATACACGCCGTGAGAACCTCTTACAACCTCTAAATTATCTAAAGCATTTCTTCTATCTCTTTTTGTAGTCCATAAAACATTTTCAGGTTTTTGAAGATCTGTACCACCAGTTGGTAAATATTGTGATTCATACATCGCACCCCACTCTTTCCAAGGCGTAGAACCACCTCCACCATCATTATCAACTATATTTTTTTTCTGTTTCTGTTTAGCTCCAAACTCATAGGCTTCTTCTGTTCTTTTTACTACAAAATCTGTAAATAATTTTTTAGCCATAGGGCCTTCACCTGTTAATATTGAGTTTTGAAAAAGCACATATTGATCGTTTATTTCTTGTTGACTTATACCACCACTACCATCAGTATCTTTAACATCACCTAAAGCACCCGGATTAATCTCTCCATTTTTTACGTTTGCAATATCTTCTAACATTAAAGAAAAATATTTTGAACTAAGTTCTGTTTGGTTAGGACCTGTTAATTCATCAAAAAAAGATGTACCTGAATGACCAAACTTAGAACGCATTGCTCTTCTTAATCCAGGAACATTTTTAGTTACACTATCTATAGAAGTTAATAATTTACCTTTATTGTATCCATCTAAAGTTCCACCATATGTAGCACCGTAAAGCTCTGCATTGTTAGTTATTGCGCTTAAAGTTGTACCCATAACATTGTCTACATCTTTAGCTGAATCTTTTATAAGCGTTTTAAAAGTAGACAAACTCATTGTTTTACCTGGTATTGCCGCTCCACCGGAGTCCATGTCATGTAATGTATATATTAACTCGCCAGTTTTTGAATCACGACTAATTCTAGCCTCGTTGTTACCTTCACCTGTAATTTTATTACCTGTATTACTAGCTATTATAGCGTTAACAAATTCAACATCACCACCCATTAAATTATAATCTAATAAACCGTTTTTAGCAGCTAAAGAAGCTTCTTCTAAAGATTCACCCCAACCATCTATTTCTGCAAAGAGTTTACTTCTTTTAGCAAGAAGTTGACTTCTTTTTCTTCTAGTTTCTCTATCACCAAACTTACCACCAAAACTACCAAGTGCTTTTAATTCGTCTTTTATATTGTAAATTTCATCAACAAGCTCTTCAGTTCCACCAGCATCATATACTCTTTGTGCTTGATCAGAATATACTTCTGCATTTTTTTGTAATTCAGCACCTACTAGAGCTATAGTACCAGATATTTGACCCCAAGCTTCAGCTGAAGCTTCTAGAGATTTAGCGTAACTATCAGCTACACTTTGAAATGTATCACTATAATCTTTTGGAGAAGTAGCTAAACCAGCTCTTGTAGCTGCCGTTACTATCGTTGAATCTGCTCCTTGTGTTAATTTTATTGCCATATTTTTTATTTTATTAACGTACCTAAAGTACCACCACCTAAAGCCATACCAGCCGCACCTACTACAGCGGAAAACATTTGTGCACCTTGCGCTGCTTGCGCTCCATACATTTGTGACTGCATGCCTAAAGAAGACATTTGATTAGCCATAGCTTGTTGTTCAGCTTCATTAGCACCAGCCAATAAACCATAGTCAATACCTAATAGCGTAGACTCTCTACCAAACTGAGCTTGTTGAACAGCTGCAGCACCTTGTTGTCTTAATACATCTGCTTTAAAACCACCTTGAGCAACTAATTGTTCTCTTGATATACCTAATGCTCTAGCTCTTTCAGCACCAGCTAACTCCATTTGTTGAACTTGTTGAGCGCCTCTTGCAGCTAATCTTTGATTCATAGCTTCTTGTTGACCTATATTAGCAGATATTTGTTGCGCCTGCACTGCGCCTTGATTAGCTAATACTTGTGCTAAACTAGCTATACCAGTACTACCAGCAGCTTGTCTTAAATTAGAAAGTATATTAGCTCTTTGTCTTTCACCTTGCTCAGCTTGAAACTCAGCTTGCCTCATATTAACTGTTAAGTCTTCATAAGGATTTTCTATACCTTCATATAAATTTTCAAACTCTGTTTTTAAATCTTCATACGGATTTTTAATATCAGCAAAAGGGTTTTCAAACTGAAAACTTTTAAATTGTTGTTTTTGCTGATCTAATATAGCCTGTTGCTCTTCTTGCCTTCCTTGAAAATACTCAAACTGATCTTGAGCCATTTGGTTCATCTCACGCATAGTTGCAGCTTGTCTTCTTCTTGCTCTTTTACCCATATTATTGTTTGTTTATTAAATATTTAAAACCTTCGTATTTTACTGGTATCATAATCCAGTCTAAACTATCGTGTATGTTAGACATGTGAACATCACCACATACTGTAAAAAGTTGCATAATACCGTATTTTTTAGCTTCTTTTTCTACTTTTTTTATTAATAGTTTAATTATATCTCTTCTATCTTTTTCTTTGTACTTTGGATTAGACACTAAATAAGTAGCCCAACCAACAGTTTTTGGTTCCATTATAAATAAAAAATAACAAGCTATAGGTATGTTATCTTTTTCTATAACAAAACATCTTTCATCTTTTGGTAAAAACGCTCTAGGTACTGGACCTTGACCGTTTCTCCACCACCATTCCCACCACTCACAACACATTTCATAGTCTCCTTGATGGAAAGATCTAACGTTTATATTATCATGCATTTAATTATATTTAAGTGTACTTATATAGTCACACTTTTTACTATTTATTTACTACTAGGTGATATTTCAGAGCCTATAGCAAATAATTCTGCGTGTTTTAAAGAATTGTTTTTTAACTGTATTTCTGCATAATAACCTAATAAACTAGTGTTGTTAACTATTCTATTTTTTCTAAACATTAAAAAACTTCCTGCACTAGGCACTGATTGCTCATTATCTACTGTAATAGAATTTTCATTCATACTAGTTATTTTACCTACTAACTGAGGATTAGAAGCTACTTGTTGGCTACCCACACCGGTAGTATTAGTGAAAAAAACTGAATCACCTATTTGTAAAGAAACGTTTGTTGTAGTATTTATTTCTATTGTTATTGCCATATTTTATTGTTTTATGATGCTGCACCTACAGTAATAAAATCATCTAAGTTTAAATTTATAGTTCTATTAGAAGAAGGATGTTTTAAAACAGCTACATCAGCTTCAATTACAACAATATTATCAGTGTTGTTAAAAATCATTTCAGTACCTGCTAAAACACCTGTTTGATCTAATTGAACTGTAACACTTCCAGCAGTAGAAGAAGCACTAACAGACTGAACAGTATTTGCAGCGGAGTTATTTACGTTTAAACCAGTTATAGTAGCGTGACCTCCTCCCATAACACCGTAAGTACCTTCTAAATTTACTGTTGCATTAGTAGGGCTTGTTCTAACCGTTTTTACAAATTTACCATTGTTAAACAGTCTTATGTTAAAACTTTTAAACTCTAAGCTCATTTGTAAATCAGAGTTGTAACTAATAAACTTACCAAGAGCTCTTATTGTTAGTGTTATACCGTCAGCAAACTCTTGTGTTGTAGATATTGTAATAGTATTAGTAACTTCATCTACACTTAAAATTTGAGGAGTACCTTCTAAACTACCACTACTAACACCTACTATATTCATACCTGCACTTATATCTGTTAAGCTACTTAAAATAAATTCAGTGCCAATTGCACCTCCAGTTGTAACAGTTTTTTCAAAAAACCAAGAACTTGAAGTAAATACAGCTTGAGAATTATTAGTTCCAGCTGTAGGACTTGTGAGCCTAAGACCAAACCCATGACTATCATTTTCTACATTACGAACCATCCATCTAATTTTAACTGTATTTGTAGTAGTATCTCCTGCTGCAGCTACAACTTCTGTTTTTGAAGCGTATGGTATTGTAGTTGATGGAGCAGAAGTACTAAAAGCTTGATAATTACTAGTGTTTGACGTTGACGGTGAAAAAGTTAAAGTAACATTAGAAGACTGATTTATGCTTCTTATATAAATATTTTTTCCATGAACACCAGCTGATTTATTAAAAGTTGTTTTTGAACTAGGCTCAGCATATACTGTTATAATATATTGACCAGTATAAGAGCCTGGAAATTTTATAAAAGTACTAAATGTTTTACTTTTTAAAACAGCTTTTAAAGTTGTATTTTTATTAAAAGAACTTACAAAAGTATTTGTTGTAAAATCATAAAATTTATCAACAACACTCGCAGATTCAGATTTTTGAACAATATTAATATTAAAAGAAGCACCACTTTCTCCTTTTATTAAAAACCTTCTATTACTACCAGAAGATTGTATTTCAGAAGTATTTATTTCAAAACTATTTACTTTAAAACTTTCAAACTCAGTTATAGTAGCGTTTTCATCTAAATTAATATTACTGTGATATGAATTGTGTGCCATGTTTTATGTTTTAATTACTAGATGAATAACCACTTCCAGATCCACTTGTAGATCCACTTGTAGATCCACTTCCAGATCCAGTTACAGAACTACTACTTGAAGGTACATTACTAGGGCCATATGTACTTGGAGATACAGCAGGGCCTGATAGAAAACTAACTATTGAAGGAATAGTAGATACGCTTACAACTTCACCTATGCCTTGAAAGCTAAACTCAGCTGTAGATAAATCAGCGCTTGAACTACCTCTTATATAGTTAAACCATTTACCTTCTTTTTCCACAAACTCTTTAACAGTACCAACTTGATTATCTGTAATTATATAGTTTACATACCAACCAAGCTTAGAATATTTTTCATAATCAGTAGAAGCAGCTGGAAACTTTAAATAAGACTCACTTGATACTGAAACGTTATAAGGTTTTATAGTTTCGTCTATATAATTATCGTTATATTTATATATTTGAGACTGAGTACCTTCGTAATTTAAAGTGTTAAAAGTTTTTATTAAAGAAGGATCTTGATTAAATATCATTGTTACAGAAGACTCTGTTATACCTGTAATATCTTCACCATAAAATTGATTTCTATTTTCATTGGTATGATGTTTAAACAGTTTACCTTGGTTTAAAGTATAATATTGTTTTGCTAAACTTAAACCGTTTTCTGGTGTAAATGATTTAAAACTTATCCAGCCTTTTGTTTTTTCACTAAAAGATAAAGTTGTTGGATCAAACTCTATAACTTTTTGCATTGAAAAATTATCTAAAGTACCAGTAACATCTCCACTTGCGTCTATAAGTTCAACTACAAAAGTATTTTTTAATGGATTTGTAATACCAGAACTAGCAGCTGTAGACTCACCAATTGAGTGTATTTGATTATAATAACCTGAAGAGTTAATTATTTCTGTTACAAAACCATTTCCTGCAGTATTAAAATAATAAACTCTTATTGCACCAGAAGTTATTTGATGATTAAATTTAATTTTATATTTTGAGTTATTTAAAACGTTTGTATTTATTATTTGTCTTATTTCTGTAAAAGTAGGTGCGTTGTTTAATTCTATATTTTCATTTGCATCATTAAAAAATATAAAATCATCATCTGTAGCATCGAAGCCTACGAACTCCCAAAAATCAACAGAACCACCTGTTATTAAATTAGAAGCGTCAAATAATCTTATATTACGAAAATCACAAGTTAAAGGTATAACAGGGTCAAAAGTAGGGTAATAATCTTTATTATGTATAAGTAGCGTATTTTCATTAGTTGTAGAATTATGAGTAGTTATAGTTGGACTAGTGTTTGGTGAATAAGTAGTATTATCTTTTTCTATAGAAGATATATTTTCATTTCCTTCTTCAACATTAAAAGTTATTTTATAAACACCATTTTCGTCAATAATAAGTTTTAAATAATAACCTTCTGCATCTTGATTACCTTGAGCATCAGGCATAAACAAAGGTGTTCTTAAACTTATATGAGCTTCACCACTAGTTAAATTTTCTATTGTAAACTCAAATTCATAATTATCTTGAGCAGGTAAAAAGTCAAAACTATTAGAAATATTGCTAAATTGTTGTTCAACTATATGACCTGGCGCTGTAGCGTTTCTAAATTTCAACCTACCACTTTCTGCAAATAAACTTTTTCTATGTATACTATTAACTACTAGTAATTGATCGCTACCACCGTAATCAGGTAATTCCCAAGACGTAGTTGGATTTGATGTTTGCCATTGTCCAGTTCCAGAAAGACCAGAGGTATATGAAAATTCTGAAAGCTCACCACCTGTTTGTTTTTCAGATATATCTCTAACATTAAGTAAAAGTATATTACCTTCAAAATTATAAAACTGAATTTTAAAATCATCAGTAGTATTAACAACATTTGCGCTATTAGAATCTACTTTAACAACAGCTCTATAAAGTTTATAATTAGTATTAAGTATACTATTATCAAAATAGCCAGCAGAGTCTATACCTACTAAATTATAGCCGTGCATATTATTATATTGTGGCCATTGTTCTGGATCTAACAAGCGAAAACCTCTATCTGTACCAACATTTGGATTACCGCTACTATAATTATTAAAATTACCAAAACTACCATAAGGAATTGAACTAGCAAAGAAATCACTACCCCAATATGTTGATGCTATGTCCGTGTGAACAGCTGGATCTATTAATCTTCTTACTAAAACTCCTTTATTATTAAGATTGTTTGTTCCTGAAAATTGTTCAGTAACAACATCCACCATTAACCATTTGTCAGGTGTTTTTAAAGCAGTTAAATCTGAAGCGCCATCAAATTGATTTGAGTTAAAATGTATACCACCTGCATTTCCACTTACAGTACCTGTAGAAGTAGTGTTTATGTAAACAGGTTTAGAACTACCGTAATCAATTGTAATTTGTTTAGGAGTTATACTACCATAATTTGCATTAGGAGTTGTTATTGTAGAAAGTGTAGTTTCATTACCATCAGTAGCATCATATTCATTATAAGAAGTACTACCAAAAGAAATATTTGCACCATTTATAGATGTTGGCTGTGCAAAAGTACCAGTACCAGATGGTAATGAAGTTGCAGGAACAGGCCAAGAAAAAGTCTGTGGATTTGCACCTAATGTTGTAGCTGTGTCTGTAGAAGCTAAATGATCAGGTCCATGCTCGGCGATACCATGTGTACACAAAAACTTACTAGCGCCATATAGTAAGTTAGTTCCAGAAACATTCCATTTGTTTGGAAACTTTAGTTTATTTTCAACTGAAGCCCAAGCAGGTACTGTATAAGATGGTATAGGCAATTGTTGTTGTATAAATGGCTGACCAACAGTATATGGTTGTGTAAACTTGAAAACCTTTTCAACTTTAAAATTATCTAAATTAAAACCACCTTCATCCCCTGTTGTCGCAAAATTAGAATTAATTGTTGTTGAAGGATTATCTATAGCAAATTTTAAAGTGTCAAATATTTTACCTTCTTTAGCTGCAACAGCGCCAGATGCGCCTTGACCAACAGCTAAGCTTCCTGGGTGTTTAAATTTAAAGAAGTATTCAAAAGTAAAAGTTTTAATACTACCTCCAAAACCTCCTGAAGGACTCCAACCGCCAACAGTCGCCCAATTTGTACTATTCATATTTGAAGGTGGTAATAAAACCGTACCATCAGTTTGAAATCCCATATTGCTCTGTACATAAGTAGTACCAGAATTATTAATATTTGGATAAGTAAGAGAGCTCGGTGGATTACCAGGATCGTTTTGGTGTTTAGAAAACACAACTCCTGATGCATTATTAGGATTTTCCCAAGGACCGTTTGTTACAGAAACTAAGTTATCTGGTGTAACTAAATTACCGTCACCAAAAAGCCTTAACCTAGGATTTGTTTTTGACGAGCTTAAAACTGTTAATGTTATACTTACTTTAATTTCTTCTCCTGCAAAAATACTTAAATTATGCGTAGAACTATAATCTTCAGTTCCATTAGTAGAAAAGTGGTGGTTGTTAGATCCAGCGTTAAGTGTAACATCGTGCTCTAACAAACCAGGCTCCCAAGTTGAAACTGCAGTAGGAACAAGATCGTCTGGATAAACACCAGTTTGGTGTTTATGTGGTATCATAACAGAAGCTGTTTTATTATAACTTGATCCAAAATACATTTCATACCACACCCATCCTAACGCGCCAAACATTCCAACAGGAGCACCACCTAAACCTACAAAACCTGCGTCTGTACTCGTACTTTGTGACGGAATATTTGGACCAGCTATATTTTTATAATATGGCTCACCATCATCAGCGGTAACATAATTATTAAAATGTGAAGGATGAAAATTATCAACATCTCTTGATAAAATCCAACCACCTTGAGAATCTAAAGAACCAGGGTTTATATCTTCAAAAGGACCTGTAGGAATATTAGTAGGAAGGTTAAGTGGAGTAGAGTTAGCCCATGTGTTGCTAGCATCCCAAATATCAGATACAGTAGTAGTAACACTAAAGTTAGAACCAAGTAAAGGAAATGTACCGTCTCCTGAAGGAAAGGTTAAGTCTATTATCGTGTCTGAAGAAAGTTGAAAAGATGTATATTGAGCTATAGTTTCTGTTTGCGGAGACACTTGCTCTTGAAAATAACCTAAAGGTATTTCTGGATAATTTACAACAATAGTTTCTTGCGGAAAGTGACTATCGTTATATGTCATCATATTTTGAGCACTTGAAACTTGATCCATTTCAGGGGTGTTCAAATTAACCGAATTTATAATCTCTCCATTTTGTATTAAGTTACTAGGCGTTGGATTTATGTTTACTAACTCTTCACCTTCTGAAATACCAGAATTTTTTATTAAGTTTTCACTAAAATCTGATTTTAATGTTAAGTTATATTCTTTTTTATACTCATCATACGTACCAATTAGCTCGTTAGGAGTCATTATATTATCTCTAAACCAATCAGTCATACCTATGTCAGATATTGGTGTTAACCCGTCCATAGATAATCTTAAAACAGCTCCACGTTGTTTGTCAGCAAAATAAGCTCTATATGATTCTGAAGCAAATGACTCTGGGTTTTTAGATATACCATAATCACCTACAAATGGAGTTGCAGTACCTAAAACTCTATTAGATGCTACAAGTTGTGGATTACCATCTGCATTAAACAAAGTATCTTTACCAGCAACTATATCTACTATTCTATCTTCACAAAAAGCAACTAAACCAACTCTTCTTTGAAATAATTTTTGTATACTACCATAAGTAGGATTTAAATCTTTAGTTATTTGTTCAGCAGTTATAAATTGATTTAAATTGTTTATACTACTATTAGCATTATAAATACCAGAATATATTAAACCACTAGTTCTTTGCTCTTCTATATAATCATCGTCTATAGTTGAAGACACAACAGGACCGTTTGTAATTTTCATTTCATTAAAACCATCCTGTATTCTATTAGATTCTAATCCGTTTCCAAATGAAAAACAATTGTACCAACTTAAACCTACTTGTAAGTCTTCGCTAACATCTGGATTAATAGTAAAAATATTTTTAAATCCATCATCTCCACCATAACCTAAACTGTTACTTGGATCTGAAGTTTGAGCAGCTAATCTAGCTATAACATAACTACCGTCTTTTTTAGTAAACCTAATTTTATAATTAGAATAATCTATTTCAACTTTAGGATTAGTACCTGGTACACTATACCTAAAACCTTTATCTAATTCAAAGGTTGTATCATCGATCCATCTTTTTAAAATACACTTTTGGTGCGTATAATTACTATTACTTAAATTTTCAGAAGCAAATGTATAAGCGGTTGTTTGCTCAATAGCATCAAAATCATTTTCACCTAATGTTTCTACAATACAACCAACTGGTGCTAATAGCTCATTAGTATTAGAATTTATTTTTATAGGTATTGCATCAGTAGCTTCGTGATAAATTTCTGCATTAATAGACTGTTTAGCTTCTGTTTCCCAAATAATAGGTTTTTCAGCGTCTAACTCTATAAAACTACTAGCTTGAGCTAAAAACTGAATACCACTACCTGTTACAACATTTAAAGTGCTTCCGTCAGAAGGATCATAACTAGCATCTTTAGGGTTTTTATCTAGCTCTATTATATAACAAAGTCTTCTGTTATTAGCTTGGCCAAACCTATGTATTGCTTTTTTAAAATTTAAAAGGTCAGCAGCGTCACCATTTGGATTGTTAGCGTCAATTGAATTTGCCCAAGTTCTTCCTCTTTGAAAAACACTTAAACTACCAACTCCATCATAGTCATTACCATCATACAACCTTCTATTTCTCCAAGAAGTATGGTTGTATATTTTTTTTATAGTTACTTTTTTTATTGTGTATATAGTGTTATTAGTGTCTGCTTCAAACTTAAATTTACTACCAGGTCTTATATTGTTAATAAATTCTTGTGTTTTACCATCTGGATCTGTTGGCCAACAAGGGTTCCATTGGTTTTCGTGTCTAGCTCTATATTCTTCATCATAACCAAAAGAGTTTGGAACACCAGGCCCTGGTGGCTCGCTACCATCATCATTATCATCAATAGGATATTTACCTTCCATAGGTATAATTATATCATCAATATTGGTAAAAGGTGCCCCGTTATGTGTAGTTATTAAACCACCTCCCCAAATACCTTGTAAAAATCTACCTATACCTTGTTCACCATATATAGTGTTAGCATTATTACTACCACCAATTTCATTAGTGTCAACTAAATCTTCACCAGGAGATAAAAAAGAAAGATGCATAAAAAATTTACCTTCTTCTTTTCCATATGTATAATCTAAGCTGTTTTGTGTCTCATGCAAACCAGATCCAGTACTATTTTCTGCTCTCCATCTTCTTATACCATCTCCTTGAAAAGTAAAATCACCAACATGTGTTTCGTCTGTTGTTATTATACCTTCTAATCCATTTACTGAGTTGTTTAGTATTGAAAGAGTACCTGGTTCTTCTTCCCATTGCCTGTTAATATATTTCCACCCGTAAGTATAGCTAGCATTATATTCAACATTACTTTGCTCAGAATTTACAGTAATAACATCACCATCTGAATAATCTTGTGGTTCTATTGTTCTACCAATCCAAATTGGTAGTTTTGGATAATGAACCATCGAACCTGCCCAAGTAGCACCAACTGTTTTAGCGTAGTTACTGTCTGATATTTGACCAGCTTTCATAAACATAGCGTCAATAAAAAATGCTCTACCTTCATCTTCCATTTCACCTATAACACCTGCCCAAGCGTTTTGAGTTCTAGTAGTATTAAGGCCTCCATTGTGTTCAAAGGGACTATTATTAGTAGCAGCCGTGTTTACTTGATCAAAAGTTTGTGCATGTACTATACCAGAAATAGAGCTATTACCTGATGTTTGCACGTCATTAAGATAAAATGTTTTTTTACGAGCAAGCCATACAAATTTATCTAATAAAGATGTGTCATCTAATATATCTCCATAAACAATAGGTTGACTTAAAACTTTAACAAAAAACTTACCAGATAATAATTCTGGTTTTCTTTCTTTTCTTTTTTCTAATCTAATACCTAAGTCTTGAAAACCACTAGTACCTTGACCACCACCAGAAATAACATCGTCTTTTTCAGATATAGGTTTTTCTAATTGTAATATATATTCAGGACCAGTGACTAATACATCTATAATTCTATATTTATCAGAACATAAACCAACATCGTCTCCATCAAATCTAAACCAAGACAAGTATAAGTCTTCAGGATAAGTTCCACCCACCGTTTTGTCATAAGCAGGTCTAAAATTAGTGTTAGCTAAAAAACTAGTTTTATCTAAAGAAACAGTAGTATTTCCTTTTTTAAGTAATTGACTTTCGTCTGTAGCATTAGCAGAAATATTAAAAAGATCATCTAAAAAATCAGTGCCACCTTCAGTAGCTTGAGTAAATTCAAATATTAAACCATACTCAAACTTTACAAAATCAGGGGCTTCATTTTTTATATCAAGTATTTTAAATTTATTTTTTTCTTGTATTTGAGTTTCACCACTACCTATTTTCTTTTTTAATATTAAATAATCATCTTCACTTACTTTATTTCTTTCAGAAGAAGGAAAAGAAAGCCACAAGTGCTGTTTGGTTTCTATTTCAGAAATATCTGCAGGTACATAAACCTTGTCCATTATTAAATTATAATAATCTCCAGAAGTTTCTTTTACAAAATATTTTATATATTCTGCAAAACTAGGAGGTTTAGACTGTAAAGTTACGTTTAATTGATATGACTGCGTTGAAGATAAATTACCATATTTACTTCTCCATGGTATTAATACAGAGCCTTTATTAGATGTAAACACTGGTGTTTCTCTACCATATTTATCACCAAATACAATACCTATTTCGTAATTTCTTTGTGACTTTATAGATGGTAATGCAGTAGAATTAAAATCATAAAAAGGTAAGTTATAAGATTTTCTAGAAACATAATCAGAAACAAATTTAGGAACTTTAGTATCTAAGTTATAACCTTGAACATAATTACCATAAACTATTCTATTACCAGTTATTTCTTGAGCTAAAGCTTTTCTTGGTAAAGCATCCCAAGGTCTTAACAATTGATTTTCAGGAAGTGCGTTATTTAAGTGTTGAGAATTTATTGTATATTTACCTCTAAACAAACCACCATAAACAGCAGGTTTGCCATTACCTGTTAAACCTCCTGGTAAAATATTATTACTATAACCAACGTCTTGTTGTTGTCCAGATCCATATTCGTACCACTCTCCATCTATTCTTTTTATACTAGCTATTGAATGTATCGTTGGTGAGTCTTCTTTTTTATATAAAATATCAACTTGCTTTACATTTTCGTCTGTATCACCATTAATAAAGTCAGTTAACTCTACAGAGTCAATTACGTTTAACATTGATGTATTATAAGGTTCTTTTACATCATAAGCAACGTCTAAACTATATTTGTCTTTGTGTTCTGGATTAAAAACTATATCTGTAAAAGGAGCAAAAGTAGAATATTCGTTATCATTATATTTGTATCTATAAGAAAATCTAGGAAATATTCTTTCAAATAAAAGCTCTTTATTTTTATTTTCTGTAGTATTTATTTTTACACCAAGTTTTGTTTTAGGAGACTTTTTTATAGCAGTAATATTTTCTTCTTTTATATCTCTTGCTATATTATTACCATATAAAACATCACCTACTTTAAAATATCTATTTGCTTCAAAAAAAGTACCAGGCGTATTAAAAGCAGTTAATCTAGCACACATACCATTTCCACTTCCGTCGTTCCATACTCTAACGTAAATTACACCTAAAAACTCTCCGTCTCTATAATGTCTAAGAGGATTTATATTACCACTTTCAGAATTATCATTAGCATCTGGAGAAGCATGAACAACTTCATTTTCAAAAAGTTTGTCAAATTGATCTTTTTCAAAATAAAAATATCTACCTTCTTTTACTCTTGAATCATCAAGGGTGGTAACCATACCGCCTACTAAGTTAGTACCAGCATCATCTTGCTGCAAACCAACAGTATTAATAGTCAAACCGTCAAAGCTACCAAAATCATTAAATAACTTTGTATGTGTTTGTAAGTCTGTAGTACCTTTTTTACATTGGCTTATATTTATTTTTCTTGGCTCATTAACACCATCTGTAAAAAACAATAAACCATCTATTATATTTATACCAGTAATTATTTTATCTGGAAACTTTAATACAGCTTCAGATGTGTTTACTTTTGTATCTACTAAAACAGGTGTTACTCCAAACTCAACAGAATACTCTAATATAGCTTCAAAATTAAAATAACCAGGCTCACTTTTATATTCTCTTTTTACAAACCAATATAGATTATTATTTTTTTCATCTTCAATACAGCCAACACATTTACAATCTGAAGGAATTATGTTTTCTACAGATAAATTACCTAATATATTTTGAACAGTACCAACATCAGAACCTTCAGATGTAGCTACCTGTATATTCATAGCATCTCTATACTCCCCTTGTGGAATAAGTCTTTCGTCAAGGTCTTTGTTCATACGACCTTTTAGAAAATTATTCTTAATTTCTGGCATATACTAATGTTTTATTTGCTTAGATTTACCTCTAAGTATTCTAGTTAATTCTTCTAATTTTAAATTTGATAATCTTAGTTTAGCTTGTCTTATAGCAGCAAACTTTTCTTTTTTAAGTCTAGGTACTATTTGCTGTGTAGCCATTTGACCAGCAGCTATAGCATGTAGTATATATCTATACATTGCTTCTTCCGCAAACTTATGTACTTGCATTTCTTCATCTGTACCAAGACTATCGCTTATATAGTCTAATATCACAGTTTTTCCTGAAATATTAGAACTAAAATGTATTCTACCTAATCTTTGATCTATATAAAAATTACCGTTTACTTGAGACTGTGCAGGTTCTAACCCATATCTTTCACCCTCAAAAGGCCAGTAAACTTGGTTTTCATAATTGTCATTATTATTTTCTGTAGGATCTATTGATTTATAATTTTTCCAAGTAGACGAACTTGTTTCATTACCAACTGGAGAACTAAGCTGCGTGCTAGCAAAAGAATTTACAAGGCTTAAATTATCTATTGAATTTATATTTCCTGTACCTGTTACACTACCTTTAGGAGAAGCTGTTAAGGCCGCTGGTTTTAAAGCAAAACCATTTTCTAAAGGTGTTGTAGTTTCTATAAAAGATAAAGCAATAATATAAACAGTGTCATGACTAACAAGGTCCATAGCTTCTAAAGTTTTAGTACTAGTATCATTACCAGTCCACTCTAAATAACCTATATCAAAATAATCAGTATTTAAAAATTGTGTTTGTGGAAATACAGTACCAGCTGGAGTAGAGTTGTTTCCAGGGTGTACATAAGTATCGTGCGTGTTTAACGTGTTAAAAACACTTGGATCTTGTGTTGTTAAACCAAGTCTAATAGTACCAACTGCTGTTCCAGTGTTAGTATTTGCGAATGTATTAGCAAAAGTTATATCACTAGTAACGCCATCAGCAGATAAATCAACGTAAGTTAAATTAGAAACATCCACTTGTTGATATAAAAGACCAACATGTCCCCAACCAGTTTGTCCAAAACCGTTTTTGTTTACATACGACCACATTAACTTGCCATCTGAAATACCTAGTGTACTAGCAAAATTAGCACCAAAATTTACTCCTTGTGCTATTTTATTCCAATTTTCAGGAATTTGCCCTAATAAATCTGTAAAACCAGGGTTAGCTAAAGTTTCTTCACCTGAAGGAAAAGAGTAACTTAAGTCTTCTTCGTTTTGTTTTATTTGAAAAGGATTATTAGTATCTTTTATAGGATATAAAATATGTTTTATACCTGAAGAATCCACTGTAGATATTTTAGTATAGTTAACGTAATCATGAGGTATTGTCATTACCAAGCTAGGTGGTAACTCTATTTGTTGTGACTTTACAGATTTAAAAGTATCAAAACTTAACTCTGCTAAAGCTCTTTGTGCATGAAAAGAAACGTCTACTTGACTACATTTTTTAATAAGTTTTTCATCGCCAACATATACTATTATAAACTGATCAATAATATCTTTTAATGATACAAATTGATAACTACCAAAGTCGTTTCCTTGGTAATAATTTTGATGTGTTATGTTATCGTATAATCCCATTTATTATATTTTTTCTTGTTGAATTTTTTTAACTTCTTCTTGAGCAGTAGCTTGAACTATATTATAGTCTTTTATACCAACTCCTGCTAACTGTAATATTTTTACTACTAAATTTTTTTGTTCAGAAACATGAAGTTCAAAATCATTAGCACCTGTTGAGTTAAATAACGGTTTTTCGTTAACAACTACATATTGCCAATTTGGCTTGCTAGGTGTTTTTATATAAGTAGCATTAGCTGAAGCTGAAGTTGAATTAGGAAACATTACTATAGAACCACCTGAAGATATACTATAGTTTGGAGACGTGAAAGTGCCTTGAGTTAATCTAGCTCTATTTACTCTAGAAAAATCTTCAGCATTTATTTCTTGCGCTTTGTATGCGGCATTTTGATAAAGTAAAAAAACACCTGTTATTAAATAAGTGTCAGCTGGAAGTTGATAAGGAGCACTTGGTGAAAAATCAGGAGTTGTTTGTTTAAATTGAGATATTTTATAATTAATTAAGTCATCACTATTACTATATTCCTTATCAACACTAAAACGTCTTTTGTATTGGTTTAAATCAAAAAAGTATTGATTAAAAATATCTAATTGAGCTTGACTAGCATATAAATTAAATTCTTGAGGTGTTATATAGCCTCTTTGTTCTTTGTTAGCTAAAGCTAATACTTTTTGATATACCTCATCTATATTTACCATAATGCTTTTTTATTGTAGTTGTAATCGCCCCGTAGGGCGATCACCTCTACAGTTTGATTAATTTAATCTTTTTTCTATATTAGAATAAACCTCCATACCTTCGTCAGTTTTAAACCAAGAGGCTAAAGCTGAATATGGATGCTCATCAAAAGGAACGTTTAATAGTTTTCTATCATTAGAACCCCACATAAAAGTTCTTTGATCAGAAGATAATTTTAATATTCCCATCTCAGTAGCTTTAATACCAAAGTTTCTAAGAACTACATTGTCATCATTAACAAGTTCTAAGAACAAAGATGGATTACGCTTAGCATAAAGTAATAAATCTCTTTTAAGCTCCTTAGAAGTCATCTTAGATACCTTAGAACCGTTTTCAACTCTCATAACTGCTTCTGCCATATCAATATCTAAATCTCTAGCTACACTTAATGCTTCTATTTCTAGCTCTAGTATATCTACTTCGTCAGCAGCTATTTTAACTGGTTTGTATTCTTCAAAAAGTTTGTCTCTATGTGGATGATATAAAGATAAAAGTTTTTGCAAAACTGTTTTTTCTTTTGGAACAAACAAAGATCCATTTTCAAAAATAATATGAGCTAATCTTTGATCTCCTTTCATTTCATCTACAAAACAAGTTTTTTGATTAGAAGTATATTTTAGTTCTCTTTCATAACCTTTTTCACTGTCAAACCAAAATATATTACTACCTCTTATTAAATATGTTAAAGGAGTTGCATCATTTTTTAAATAATACATTCTATCTTTTAACTCCCAACCATCTTCTAGTTTTTTGTAAGTAGGTTCTTTTCTTGTTTCTTTTTTTTCTTGAGGTTCTTTTATAATAACCTCTTTAATTTCATTTGCAACTTTAAACTCAGTTTCAGTTGCTTTTTCTTTTTTCTTTTTTGCCATAATATAATATATAATAAAATTAATAAAATAAAAGGCCGAGGCCGAAGCCCCGGTCTTTTAAAAATAGTTCTAGTTCATTAACATGAAGTTATTAGCTCCTTGTGTAACTAAACATCTTTCAGATAAATAGTGTACTTCCATTGTATCTTTACCAGATGTTACAGCACCTACAGAACCAGTAACCCAAGTCTTCATTCTTCTAGACTCAGTTTGTGATTGTCTGTAACGAACATGTAAGAAAGGTCTTTTCATGTTTCTACCTAACTGCTCATCGTAAACAGAAGATACACCAGCAGGAATAACAACACCTCTAATGTTAGTAACAGCGTCATTAAGACCTCCTCTAGTACCTTTATCGTTTAGGTATTTAAAGTCAGACTTATAGAAGTCATAAGAACCTCTTCTAAATCCAGAGAAACCTAAGTTAAGCGCCATGTCTTCAGAGTTGTTGAACACTCCGTAAGAAGTACCACCAGCTCCGTAAGAATTCATTGAAGCTAACATGTCATCAATAGCGAGAGAAGTTCCTCTATCAACGAATAACATATTTTCTTCAATAGAACCTTGTTGGTCAAACACAGCCAATATAGCGTCAAACTCAGCTAAATCAGTAGCAGCGTTAACACCAGTTACACCAGAAGTTTGGTGACCTCTTGTAGTTATAGCTTTAAATAAACCTTCAGTACCAGCATCAATACCAGTAGTAGAAGCAGATAAACCTAAACCACCAGTTCCAGACTCAATAGTAGAAGCAGCAGCAGCATTCTCAGCTTCCATCATTGTCATCTCTAAGTAGTCAGTAAAACGAGCTCTAGTATCGCCTTCAGCTTTTAAATACCATAAGTAACCTGATTGACCTTCTTCACCAGAAACTTCAATCCAACCAATAGCACCAGCATCAGACCCAGATACTTCGTAGTAATCTTTCATGATGATATGCTTGTTTTGGTAAGACTTAAATTTTGGCTCATTAGCAGAAGTTCTTGCAGCTGTACCTTTACCAAATTCAGATCCAACAACTAATATTCTATAAGCATCAGCTCCAGCACCATCACTAAAACCAGCTGCGGCAAAATCAGCAGCAGCATAAGGTAATATTTCAACGTTATTATCTGAACCAACTTGACTAACATAACCTCTTAAAGTTAACGAAGCGTTAGATACTAATACAACATCACCTACTCTAAGACCATGCTCACCAGCAGCGATTGTATTACCATCAATATCTTTAGTAACTGTAAATCGGTTATCAGATGCATCGTCGTTACCACCAACTGCATCCTCACAAGTAGCTCTATAAGCTAAATGTAATCTACCCTGCTCTGACCAAACAACTCTATCAGAGTCAGAAGGCTCTTCAGCTCCTACTTGAGCTAAAAATCCTGAAATTGTTCTATTACCAAAGATCTCAGCTTCTTTGTCCATAAGATCTGGTAAGTATT
>Ga0209348_1000542_pt1 | contig 19520 bp, 5 predicted proteins | sample ETNvirenome_2_30_FD_184065 | JGI IMG/M metagenome (GOLD analysis project Ga0209348, IMG submission 184065) | Marine viral communities from the Pacific Ocean - ETNP_2_30 (SPAdes) (version 2) | ecosystem: Environmental > Aquatic > Marine > Oceanic | place: Pacific Ocean | collected 2013-06-22
TGTCGCGGAACTTTTGTTAGAAAAAGAATTTATATCTTTTTTCAATTGCGTTACAAGTGATGGGTCATTTGCGTATTCAGATAAAGTTGCTGAAACCCTATCTGCTTCCTCTATTGCTCCGACAGACGGGGAAACTATTGGGCTTACCAAATTAATCACATCTTCATGTGTGGTGTTTAATGTTTTCCTAAACGTATTATCAAGAGACTTCAGAGGAATCCCATTGTATGCATTTCCATTGGGCTCCCTAAACACTGTTTTTTTGCCAGTGTTCAATGTGCCGTCAGCGTTGAATACTTTTTCATAAGACACATCAGAAGTCTGCTTGCCATAGAGTGCAAAATTTCTTGCTATATTAATATAGTTAGCAGCATCCGTTACATCAACATCATCAAAAAAAGTTAAAGCTACAACATTTCTTTCAACATCTGCGTCGTCTGGCTTAAACGTATAGTTTTGCCAAGTGTTGTCCGTAATCAAAAATTTTACAAATTTTGAACCTTCAGAATTATAAAAAAATTGTACCGTGTCTTTAAACTCGCTAAGGGTATAAGACGAAAAATCGTCAGGGGTTCGTCCAGAATCAACGGCAAGCCGCTCAATTTTTAGAGATGAATAAATATAACCTAAGCCATGATTTATCTGCTGTAAATTATCAAGAGCATTGCCCCATACAGGACCCGTAAATATTCTTAGCTTATCCAATCCCGTCTCTGACAGAAAGTCATCAATATCTGTAGTGTCCTCTTCGATCTGAAAATAGACAGCGATATCAGTTTCAACATTATCATCAAAAACTCTTATTTCCTGAATGAAGGGTTTTGGAAAAAGTCTGCCAAACCTGTCTGTTGTATCACCTTCAAAAATTAATCGGGACATATTTCGGACTCCGTAACTCTACCATAAATGTCAAAGTAAATGTCTTCACCATCAACATCTGAACAATCAAAATCTAGGTCTATTAAATAGTTTTCTGTATTAAACCTATCAATATGCTTGCAAACAACGTTTGGTTCTATTTGACCATCTCTTAATATAGAAAAATAATATTCAACAGACGAAGTTGTAATTGTCGGAATGTTTGAGGTTGCTTGTGCTGATACTAGCATGCCATCTACGATTTGTGGAATTATAGTTTGAAAATATAATCTCCTGAAATCATCCTCTGCCGCTCCGCGCTGGACTTCAAAAACCTCAATGTCAAAATTTTCAGTCAGCAACTCTGTATTTAATTCCTCAAGATACACCAACGGGTGGTCAGTTAGAAGTCTAACCTGCCTGCCATCTGAAAACTCAGGAGTTGAATCTATGTCAAGCACGTCGTCAATGTTAGTCAGCAGGTCTTGCGGCAATACTCTTTCAAGCACATAAGAGGCTGTAATATTTATTTGTGGAACTTTTGAATTATTTTTTAAATCTGATAGGCTAGACGAAGTAATTTCATTCTCAAGGCTTATTACTTTCCAAGCTGGGGCTACATTTGATTGCTCGGCTAATAACTTTGCATCTCCGATAAAGCCGTCAGATGTTAACAGATTCTCGTCTTGCTCATAAATTGTCTCTTCTAAAATACCACCTTGCACAATTGTGCCACTCATAACTTGACGAAATATAACTTGACTTTCAAGATATTGTGTCTCTTGCTTGATACGTTTATGAATATCATTTTGCGGCTCACTTACAGATGCAGAAGAATAACGAATATCATAAATTACATTATCATCAAAAAAAGCATAGTAAGTTGGTTCAAGTGTGCCTGCGCCAAGTTTGTGCTTGCCATATGGTGTAAGCTGAATATCGAAAACTTGTTCTTTTTTGTTTAGGAACTTCATTCTGTGTCGTCATTATTAGATTTATAGAGCACGTCTGCTTCTAGCTTAACTAGTTCTACAAAAGAAAGGTAGTCGTATGGCCAGTTGAACTGTAGGTACTCGTCGTCCTTGTCAGTTTCAGGTTTATCAAGACTTGTTATAGGTCTGGCAGCCTTAATTTGAGGTGGTATAAGGTCATAGTAATCCTTAACTGCCTTTTGCTTAACTTTGAAAACCATCCACCGAAGATTAGGATTGTCAATTATATTCTGCTGATCAAGCAACTCATTGTTAAGCAAGCTATGTGAGACGCTTGCTTCTTGGAAAGTTATCTTTTTGTAGTCTCTTGGAGCGATGTTTTGCCATATGTATGAAAGGTCGTCTTTGTCAAATTCGTACTTGAACTCAAAGAAATACATCACAATTGGATCAATTTCGTCAAAGTTGATAAAATCAAATTGCGGAGGCAGCACGTAACGCTTCATCTTCTGCACCATCTTTCTAATGCTTTCTCCTGCATCTCTTAGAGAGTCCCCATCTTTGGAGCCCTCACGTATTTTCAATGCAGCCTCAAAACGTTGACGAGGAATATTTACAAACTTCTTGCGTGTTTTGTCATCATCCGTCCTGACGTTTTTGTAATCTTGATTTGCCTCAAGAATGTATGGAATTGCAACAACGGCTTCGTATACCTCTCGCTTGTCCGCAATTTCTCCAAGGCGTACTTTTGCGCTGTCTTTTTTCTGAGAGCGCTGAAAGCCAAATAGGTCGGTTAATGATTGATAATCAATGTATGCTGTTGATCCTGACGCATCCGGCTCATAATTATTGTATGAAGAACTCATGTTAATCACTTCATAGTGATATTTTAACCAGTCAGTTGGGATATCATCAATCTCAAGGAATATTCCTCTGTCTGGTTGCGTAGGAATCACACCAAACTGATGCCACATTCCTCTTGGAACTGATTCTGAAAAATTAGTTGGGTAAGAAATGTTTCTTGGTAGGTCTAAATCGCCCGGATCTTCAACATCAACAAAGTTAAGCATTGGGGTTTCCCACTTGGGCTGAATCACCCAGCGCTTACCGGCAAGCTCATTTTGATCTAGAATGGTATTGCCAAATTTATCTTTACGCTTCTTAGGAACTCTTTCCACACCAAATAGATTTAGGGAGGAGTCTAATTGCATCGCGTTTTTGTTGACTACGCTGCCGCCATAAATCGCCTGCTCACCGGCTGTGACCGATCCAGCCCCATCGTGTCCGCTGTCTATTAGGGCACGTTGTCTTGTAAATGATGTGCCTTTGTCTTGAGTAAAAGAGCCATTTATCATTCTGCCCGGATCAACTCTCCAATACACTGCTTTAGTTTCTGTGAGAATATCTTCTAGTGTGTACTCTTTTGAACCAGTAGGGCGGAAAATAAAGTCAACCCATGCTTCACCGTGGTAGTATGGCGGAGTATAAGCCCAGTTAAATCCCTCTAGAGAATCTAAAGTACCATTTGAGAAGGCAGTTTCATAATTTTCACCATTACGTGTATTTCTGCCACTAATTGCAGGTCCGAAGGCGCTTGGGCGAGAGTACATGGTAAACGTTTCTTGGAATCCTTCTTTGTGGGCGGGGTCTTGTGGAAGAGGGAAAGAAGCCTCCAAAGACGTAATTGATGTTCCAATACCACTCGTCGCAAGGGCTCCGTTTGGAGTGAAATATGTGTTAGCTCCATCAGAGCCACTTTCTTGATTATAAAATCTGTTTCCATTGTGCGACTTTCTTATCTTTAATCTAGCTGCAAATACATCTCCATCATTAAACTTTAGTCCGTCTTGGATTAAATCTGATTCTATCTTTGTGTAAGATGAATCTTTCAAAAAGAAATCACCAGTCTGTCCGAAGAAGTTCTTCGCCATCAATTCATAAATACCATCAGACACTGAAGTGTCAAGCGATGCAGTTGCATTAATTGATGCAGACGGATGAGGAAGAAAGTCTATAAATTGAACTTTATTAATGTATTTACCGGGCTCGATCATCGTTTCAAATGGAACTCTTAAGTCCCAGTATTGGTTTTCAGGATCGTAATCAGCCAGCGCTCCGAGGGAAGAGGTGGGGGGAATTAGCATATAATTTTCACTAGTGATATTGGAACCAGAAAAATTATGTACTTCTATTTTCTTTGGATTGTTTACAATTGGAAAATCAACTGCAATTCCAGACTTAATAGAATTGTAAAGAATACCGGGAGCAAACAATGTCTGAATTAGGGGACGATATGAGCCTCCTACGATATTATTAAAGCCTCCAATTGGATTTGGTACGGTCGCGGCAGGATATACAGCCCCAAATCCGTCAGAGAAAGATCTAGAAAACTGGCTGGCCAAATCAATTGTTCTCTGTGCGGGGTAAAAGCCCTTGTAGGGATTAAAGCGAACCGCTGCTTTACAAGTCAACATAATTTCTGCTGCATTTAGTCCTGACTTATTTTTAATACTGGCAAACTCTCGTAAGAAATCAGAGTTGGAATAATCTTTGTAGAAGCTCTTTTGGGAACTGCTTATTGTTGTTCCGGGTATCTCAAAAGTATCAAAATTAAACTTATTGAAAGTTCCGCCCTTAATATAATCATCAATATGTTCTGAGATTCTAAACTCTGGTATGATGGCGTAATCTCTTGCAACAAGTTGTAATTGCTCCTTGAAATCTCCGTATTCGTCAAACCAAGGGTCAGATGGGTGCGCAGAGGCGGAGAAAACACTACCAGATTTAACGTTTATGGTTGCCTGTGTGCCAGCTTCCCATAACGCCTCACCACCAAAATTAGGTATCGGGTTTGCAAATGAGTCAAACAAGTGAGCGCCACCGCTTCCTGTTTTTGCAAATCCAGAAGGAGATACAACAGAGTTTGGAGATGTAAGCATTTGTCTTTGATAATAAACACTAGAGGGTACAAAAATTAAGTTTTTAGCTAAAATATTACCCAAAGGTCCAGAATAGAAACCGCTTCCGGTTGCAGAGCAATAAATATACTCATTCTGTAATTCACCAGCATCTCCATCTTCGGCGGGTTTGTCGGAGACGGTGGGTCCAGTTGCGAGATTTCCAGTCAAAACTTGAGTTCTAGTTAGGAAATTTTCTGGTGCATCTAATATCCAACTACTCTGACTAAGGGTGTTGCCTGATGGCAGGCGAGCAATACCAAAAGAATTCGCATCTATTGAACCCAGTGTTGTTCTTGCAGTTCTGCTATTGCGCCAGAATTTGTTATCATATCCAAGTCTTTCACGAGATCCACTTGAGAACTCGTTTACTCTAGACGGGAATAGTGTCTCAGAATAACGAATCCAGTTCAAAAGGTTGCCGGGCTGATTTGACACTTCAATCAATTGGTCAAATGGAGTCAATGTTTCATCTAACTTTTCAAAAACAAGATCATTTAGCTCTCTTTGATTGAAGTAAATCTTTTCATTATTATGTGTTGCCTTGAAAGATGCATTCTGCCCCTCAGTAGTCATATTTACGACGACAGGTCTGCCCCTTAAAGATACAGGTGGCAAACGGAATTCTTTAATACTTTGATTTTTTACCGCTGTTATAAGGTTTTCATTGTGCTCTCGACGCAAGATTGGGTGGTCTTGTTGCCTATGGGCTCGCCAGTTCCAACCGTATGTATCTCCACGGCGAATGAGAAGCCCATTAAATCGTTTTGCAACCTCCGTAAATTTGCGTAAGCCTGTGTTAACTACTGAGGCACCAAGAGTGTTAATTTCGGAACCAGTAGGGTCAAGATTCAAAAGATTGAGCCTTGTCGTGTTTTGATGAATGCCGAAAACAGCTTCGGCTGTGCCAGATACATAATCAAAGAATGGGAAGTAATTACCCGTTATCTCGTAATAAGGTGCGACTGGTGAATTGACTTGCATGAATCCAGAGTAACGTGGCTCGCATGTTCCTGTGTGTATGATAGAGTGTGCAAACCATGAGTATTGACGGTCTGAACGAGGGATTTGATGGCTAAGATTTAGATTATCATATTTTTGGAAACACTCAGAGCCTTGAATTTCAACATAGCCAGACTGGAATGGTGTTTCGCCTCTCATATCAGATGCTGAGAAGAAATTGGTGGCTGTAGAACCTTGGGCACTAACTGGTAATAGCCTTGCGTCTATAGAGGAAGTATGATCAGCGGCAAAAATACTGTTAGAGCCAGATGTGAAACTCTTTGGGTTGGAGGCGTCAACAGCATCGCCGCCTTCTTCGCCCAATGGATACCAAGCAAACAGTTTGTCTGGAATAGTAAGATATGGCTCCGAGCCAGTTATTACTCTAGGTTTGCCAGAATTATAAAGGCTATCTACAGAAGTCTGTGATAACGAATCATTCCAAATAGTTAATTGATCTATTGAGCCACTAAATTCCTTGACGCTTGAGTTTGTAGATCTAGAGGACCTACCGCCGATGGCAAACACTTCTTTACCGTCTCTAGTAATGCTCGTCCCTCTAAAGGTATAGTTTGATGTGAAAGAAATTTCAAAGTCTTCTTTTGGCTCTATACCGCGACCAGTGTTCAGCTTGGTTCCGTTGAAGTAAAAATCAGCAGCGCTGTCTGTATTAAGGCTCCCGCTGACGCCTTTAAACATTGCAACAAGATGATTTGGTCCTGCACTGTATAGCGTTGAGGGCGATATTGAAGCGGTGAATCTTGATATTCTATCACCGCCCGCATCAGTTGTCGCCAAATTAATAAACAACTCACAGAGTGGTGCATTCTTCTTATATCCAATCTCTAGTAGAGGAGTTATAACGCCCTCACACTCCACCGCACCCACAGAATAAATTATTCTTTCGGTGCCATTTGAGTCTCCATCAGAAAGCAACTGGACCCACGAGGAGAAAGAAATGCCCTTTGCACTACCAGTTATTTGATCAATCATTTCTTTAGCCGTCTGTTCAATCATATTAATTACAGACGAACCTGCCACGCTTGTGTTGTAAGCCAACGCAAATTGATTGTTAAGCAAGTTGCCACTGAAAGAGGCAGACAAAGATGTGGTGTTTCTAACCTTTAATAGATTGTTTCTATGAACCTTGTGGAATGATGGAGATTGCGTAAATGCATCATCGGCACCACCGGGAGCGGAGCTATCTGGTGTAAAGCTGTTTCTTGGAACATTTGCATACTCAGTGTCAGACACTATTGTAGAGTCGCGGAAGAATCTTGTGGCATGGCGGGCAGCGAGGTTAGTGAACCCAAAGGACCGCCCGGTGTGATCAAAATTTCTAATCCCAACATTTTCAGCACCTATGGAAGATGTCACGCCTTGGAACGGTCTACGGACAGTCATGTTTCGGAAAGGAACTGAGTTATAAACTGAGAAGTCTCCAGAGCGGAAATCCTTAAATGCAGGTGTCATAGACTCTACAGAACCCGGTGCTGAAAACCTGCTTATGATAACAGTCTTGTTTTTATAATTATTAGAGCCAGTAAGATAGCCAACGTTATAGTCATCTATAAACTTAAATCTTCCAACCTGACGACTGTTAAAGTCAAGAATTGTTTTTACAACATCGGCTCCTACTGCTTGTGATGGAATATCGGGCTGTTCGCCTATAAATGCTCTCGGATTAGAATAACCGCCAACAGTATGAACAACTTCGTAATTTTCATGGTAATTGCCAAGAATGGTAGAGCCGGTGGTAACTTGAATATTGCGAATGTTTACTGGGCGCTTGGCTATCTGGTCTCGGAACATAACAGCTTTCATCGCACCAGTCATTGGATATGGTGTTTGCCCAACTTCGTTCGCCTCGGGCCATGGGTAATCGGGGCCAACCATACCAATTGCACCAGATGTTGTGGCATTACATAAGCCCAGCAAAATCTTCCATGCTTCGGGACGGTTGAGATAATTATCGCCACCAGTATTCAACTTAACATGTCGTGACTGATGTCCACCAACAGCATAATCTGTAAATGGTCCTTGCATTGGGCGCTCCATATCTGGACCATAGACATCATTGTGTAAGTTTGTAATCTCAATGCTGGAAGTTGCAAGAGCAACGACATCTGCATTATAGCCAGAGATGACAGATGATGAAATTATGTTGAATGGGAATGCCTTACTTGACTTGACATTTTTATATCCAATTCCATATTCCCAATCTCTACCATTCTCCACTAAAACATTTCTTTTTACTTTAGCGCTTGGAACTTCGGGCGGATCTGTTGTGTCTTCAAGTGCGGCAAAGTCCTCTGTGAATGAAAGCAAAACGTTTCTAGGAACAAATACGCTGTTTTCTCTGTTGATGGGACCGGCTGGGTGTAGTGCTGTGTAGGTGAAGTGTATATCTTTGTCGGGACTAAAGTTTACTCCGCCCTTTATTTCTCTAGATATCTTTTTCTCAAACACAACGCCCTTTGAAAGAGTGCGGTATTTAAAGTTGGAGCGGGAGTATTTGACACCTTCATTTGTGAATACTCTATCAACACTACCATTTGTTTTATTTGTGGAAACTTTTTGAATTTGAGTTCTATCAGCATCAACGTTAGCGTCGCCAGATGATATAACTCCTTCTCTCTTCGCTCTATCTCGCCACCAATCAGAATTATCGCGCTCTAGCCCACTTATGGGTGCGTGATTTCTTGCCCAATCATATCTGAGTTCCTCGGCTCCAAATGCAACGCCCTCCGTAGAAGATGTAAATGCCAATGTTGGTATTCTATGTTGGAACTTGTTGCGCTCAAGAACGTGTGACTCAACTGTGTTGAGGATATCTGCTGTGTAATCAGCAGACGCGGGTATAAGCTGTCCTATAATCTGCGATATAGAATCGTCAAACCACTTGTAGTAATCCACAAAGCGTTCAACTTCTGTGACATTTGTAACCCGGCGGAAGAATATCTCACGAAGCTTTCCAAGACCTTTATATTCCATTCTATATTGATGCACAGGGTGACCAATTAAGTTGTGGAAATCATTAACGCCTGCAAAGAAATTAAGCATTTCTTCAGAAATTGAGTTGTATAAACTCTTCTCAAGAAGGTAATGGTAATTTGGAATAGTATCTACAGAATCAAAAAGTTTATCATCATCAGTTCTGACTTGCACTAAATTATCTGAGATTACCAATTCTGGGCTTATAAACTGGTGAGTGTTTACTTCCTGCTTGAGGACAACATTGGTCGCGCTTTGTCCGAAGTTGAATCCAACACCGGGATATAGATAGCCACCAATCTCTCCAAGTTTTCCAAAGTTTCCGTCTCTAGCGTCAACTGAGCCTGAACTAATGTCCGTGACAGTGAAGCCACCAGAACTATCAGATCCAGTTACATCTCCAAACTCGTAGTTCAGGGCAAGAGTATGAGTGTTCAGTGTCTTACTGTTATCAGAATCAAGTGCTGACAAATGTTTGTTAGAGTCTGCAACGCCATAATTTTCAAAATCAAGAGAGTGTTGTCTTAATGATGTATCATCAAGATATTGTGTCCAATATCTTGTGGCAGTAACCAGAACATCAGACTTGTATTGCAATGCACCAGTGACACTAGTTCGGTGCGCTCCAACAAATATTCTTTTTGGAGACTTCAGTAGATTTTGAGTATTGCTTACGTTGTTAACAGAAGCGCTCACTACAAAGCTGTTTCTTATTTCTCCGAGACGCTGGTTGTAACCAGCGAGTTGAATCGTGTAATCAGAAGCTGCAACCCCAGCAACAGATCCAGTTAAGTCCAGCGTGTTGGGTTTTACACGAATAGATAAATTCCAATCTTCGTCGTCATAGACGCCAAGGTAAAGACTACTAGAGATCTCACTTGAAAGCAAAGAGGAGGAAAGAACAAATTTTACATTTTTTGAAAATTTATCATCTCTCTGCGCATAAACGTAAATACTTGGATCGTGAACGATAGTCTCTGGATCGCTAGAGCTTGCAGAGTGAATACCAAACAAAGAAACTCTAGTGAAGTCTCTTTGTATTGGATCAATAATTTTGATAAATTTGGGGAAAATCACGTCAGCTTCATGAGTCATGCCGTAACGAAGCTCATGAACATCAAGTTCGGATCCAGAGATATAACCCAACTGTGTTGTATCGGCAGATGCACTTGAATAAACAACCGCTGCGATATGCTCGGTGTTGTTAAAGTTTACAGATGATTTTCTAAGAACGGTATGCTTGAGGTTATTTTCAAGCTCGTAAGTAAAGTTATCTGCATATGTGTTGAGCCTTATTAATTTATCGTCTATATTAAACGCACGTAAAACATTTCTAACTGCTTTTTCCGTGCCCTTTGACTTGAATAGGTAACTTAAGTTGTTGTATAAGTTTAGGTAAATTAGATTTTTTACATCATTTAGATCATTCTCAAAAGCTTGTGTTTCGTTTCTGTTGATAAACTTTTCTAAAATGCTAGAGTCTACAAAAATTTCAGGAGTTATTAAACCCAGTGATGCAGGCATGTGCTTAGCAAAAGGAACTGGCTTATAAGATGAGCTAGTATATACCGGTGATTTAAAAGTTGATATGGCTTCTATTTGTAGATATAGTTTATCAAAATAAGCGCCAACGATATGGCTTAGCTTCTTAAAGTTGTTATTGCCCAACTCGTCATGCTCTTCTGTAATCCAGCTTGGCATGAATGTAGAGAAGGCAGCGTTGTTTCGGAAATCGTGATCCGCGCCCTTTTCTATCAAATCTGTCTTAAGACTATCTACGCTGGGGTGATTAGGATAAATAATCGGGTCAAGATATTCTTTGCTGGCTGCGCCAGCTAGGACCATCGCGGACCCAGTTTCGCGGGAGGTTGAGGTGTAACTGTTGAAGGTACCGTTAGATATACGACCAGAGTAGTCCAAAACAACGCTGTCTGTCGCGTCTGCGCCTGTTATACCCTCGTTAAATTTGTAGTAGACCCCAAGGGTCGTGTTAGAAATATCTGTGTTTGAGCCGCCTCTGACTTGCCCAAACCAGTTTCTGCCAATATCTTGTGCTGTTCTCTCAACCTTCCAGAAACGGAATTCGTCCATAGAGCCTGAGAAGAATAGATGGCTCTGGCTCTCTGAGCCGGAGGCAATATGTGCTAGCGTCTCAGGTTGTCTATAGATACCCGGAGATGTTGAGCTAATAATTGTAGTGTATTCTTGTGTTCCGTTTATATAAGTATTGGCTGTAAAACCATTGCTTGCGCTAACAAGTGACACAGCAAAGTGCGTCCAGTCGCCGAGCGAGCTTGTCGTAGCTGAGGAGTTAAGCACCACATCAGTGCCGGAAGTGGAGCCAGAAGCATAGTTTAGACGGAACGGGGAGCCGCTTGTGCCTGACAAGTAGAGTGTTAAATCGTTCGCGCCAGCGGAGTTTGTTAAGTGAAATAAAGCCTGCTTTGTGTTTTCAGCTAGCTCTCCACTCTTGAGCCAAAACTCAACTGTCACACCTTTTTCAAAATCACATCGTAAATTTGATTCTCTAGTGCCCTTTCCATAATCTGACGGTAATCCCTCAGTTGTGTAAAGATTGGTATCGTAGATGTTTGCGGTTTCACGCTGAGATGATTCGGGATCTTTAAAAAGCCCCTGCGTCGTGGACGAATTTATTGTATGAGGTCCACCCTTCAAAGATATGGAAGAACTTGAAAAGTTTACAAAACCATTAGTCCGAGGATACAAATTATTAAAAATAAACTTTTCAATATCAAGAGATTTGTTATGAAATTCATTATATTCTGCGTCTGACCCATCGTATGGGTAAAAATCTATGATACGTTCAATTGCTGACTTGTAATATAATTCAGCAGATCCAAAACGAGCGAATGATGCAGGCTCATTGTAATCTATTTGTGGTTCAAAACTATTCTGTTTTTCAGATATAGCCTTAACATTTCTAGACGACTCTGCATCAGAAAATGCATCTTTTTGGTTTGTGTCCGAAACGTAGTTTGTGGAACGCTCAAATAAGTCTTTAATACTCATAATCTTCTACTCTGAATAGGAATTTCTGGTCTTGCTCGATCCAAGATTGTCTCTGTGAATCATAGAATGCGAGTTTGATACCATACTCATATCCCGGCTCAAGCAGTGACATGTCAAGGTTGAAATAGTTTCCTGAGACATCGTAAGAAAGTAGTGTTTGTAGTTCTGACCCTGTGCCGTGTGGTATAACATTGTAGCCATCTAAAACTCTGTAAACTCTAAATGATGCGCTAGGAATAATAGTATTTTCTATTTCTTCTGACGCTACTGTGTAAATAGTTGGGGACCAGTTTTTGCTTCGCACATAAACGTTGAAGCGTGCTTCCTCTTCAGAGAAGTATTTGTTTCTAAGATTTTTGATATTTGTGACATAGCGGTAGTTTCCATTGGAAAATGAAGTAGCCGCAAAGGATTCAGGAGAAATAGATCCTGTAAAATATTCAACCCCACCAGTGTGCCACACATCACGGAGAGTTGAGTAAGTTCCCGTTATACAGACGGAACAAGAATAAATTCCTGTTGATACAAAGCCACCAGTGGCTGGAGTGCTTATTACTTGCGTTAGAGACGTGCCTCCCAAGGTTTCATACAAATCAACAAAAATCTCTCCTGTGCCAACATCTGGAATATTAGTCAAGCGACCGCGAACGTAGTTGTAGAGATATAGTGTATTAAGATTGTCTGTGGCAGGCGCGAGTGACGAGGACATATAAAAATCTCCTCTATCATCTTGTACAGATGAATTCCATCTAGCTTCAATCGCAGGCTTTTTAAAGAAATATTGTGTTCCTCTAGCAAAGAATCGTTTTGTGTAGTAAGATTCTTGGGCTCCATCTGGGTTTAATGAACTGCTGGCTTCATTAGAAGAAGTCAATCTAACACCGACACCATAATTTGTTTTAGTGCCGGCAATCCACTGCTCAACAAGAGTCGTTATATCTATTTCCAGATCCTCAAGTCCTGTTTCAAACGTTTGCTCAAATGTGGGAAGTGCGTGATAATCACCACCTGCTGTCGTCCAAGCAACACCATCCGAAGCACTAACCCAGTTTGAGACTCCAAGATCTTTATAGTTCTCTAAATCCAGTCCATCACCTTCATTCCAATCACGAGATATTGCCTCTACAACTAACTTGAAGTCTTTTGGCACAGTGTTTGATGTCTCAGCATTGTACAACCTCAAATAAAAATTTACTTGACCAGAGGCGGGAATTGTACCAGCGGTTCTATCAGAAGATATAGATGAAATATCAAATTTTGTAATTATTCTTGATAATTCTGAGGATGTCGTAGATTCTCTTCCGTAGATCGAGTAAACTTCGCTAACATCAGCCAAGCCCATATTAGAGCCAGTTGCTCGGGTGGCTAAGTTTTCTTGATAGCCATTTGAAATTGTATTGTCGGCATTCGCCACATAACGTCTAATCGCCATTATCTTAACTTACCTTTAATATCCACTTCTGGGAATTTGATTTCAAATACTGCGTTTTTAGGACAGACTAGCTTATCACCGTCGGGAGACATATTCTCTGATATTGAGAAAAATACGTTGGAATAATTAGACTGATTTTTATTAATAAATCTAGCTTTCACTGTATCGTTGACACCGGGAACATTATTTAAAATGTTAAATATCCGAGATAACGACAAAGACTCACCGATAAACATTGGAGTTGAAAATTCATTTGCTAACGCTTCAACACAGTCATTTAACACCTTGAATTTATCTGCATTCATTTCGGGCTTAACAACAAAATTAACACCAAGATTGATAATAAACGTATCTAGAATATCAACTGTATCATTAATCATGCGGTAGTGATTAAGCCAAGTCTTTATATTTTCTTTAATTGTTTGGTTTGTTTGTTCCAATTTGCCTTCTGGATTTTCAGAAACAACATATACATTTAGATTTCTTTTTTGTGAGTCTGGGTCTTTTTGTACAGAGCAGCGCTTAATAGAGCCAAAGTTGAGAGGCATTCTATATACTAGATTCTCGTAATCTCTTTGTGTCACTGCTCTATTCTGGGTTGGAAATGTATCGTAAATTCTTTGCTTGACTTCAGCAGAGGATGGATTTGAAACATCTCCTACAATTGGAGTTTCGTTCTTGACTTCCAATGACGATCTTACTGCATCAACACTACTGGCTGCCAAATCTGTCAAGTCTTCAAACTCCATTATGGCTGATGATACTCCATTTACTGAGCCTGCTGCCACATTTGAATTTGTTGGGTTAGTCTGTCTGAACAGAATTGTCAACGAAGTATTTTGTGGAACAATTCCATAATATTTATTTGACATCAAAGTGCTTGGATCAAAAGATGTATCTGTAACGTAAGATTTTCCAAAAACCTGCATCGCCAAACTTTGAGGCTCAGCGACTACATCTCCTGCAAGCTCATCGCCGCTTCCAAACTGCAATGAGACCCCATTTGAATCAAAAATGGTTACAAATTTTCTATTCACTAATAGTGGCTTTATAACAGAGGGCACGTTGTCATTTTTATAATTCTTGTTTGACAAACTTTTGAACACCGTGTCTTGCGATAAGTTTTCAACTTCAAAATATTCATTGCCCTCTGAGTCAAAAACACTGATAATTTCTGAGATGTTGGGCTCCGTAAGTTGCACTCTTCTAAATCTTTCAAACGCACCAACTTCAACTGTTTCAGTATTGAAAAAGCCTGACACAACTTTGCCGTATACTTTAATGGCATAAAAGGTTGGGGCTCCAGTTGCCGCATCTGTTCTAGCAACAACAACGGGATTGCTGGTGCGGTTAACGTCTACGTCTTCTGTGAGGACAAAATTAGAACCATTTGAACTATTAAATCTTGTTCCTCTTTTGATTATTGGCATAAATCTTGTGTCTGGTCCAAGACCAACTTGGCTAGCAGGAACAAGAACATACATTGCAACAACACCATAAGTTGATGGGCGACCTGTATTCTTGTAGCCCATGACTCTTCCGTGTCTGATAATATTGTTTATTTGGTAAGATGTATCAAGGAAAGATTCATTGACATTATAATCAAGATAAAAAGAAAGCTGGTCTCCCACATAGGCAACAGCATCCAACATCATAGCCCCAAAAGAAGCCTGACTAAAATCTTGGAAGGTGTCTGGATAAAAACGCTCTGCTATTTGCGTAAGATCATCTCTTATTGTTTCATAATCTCTATTTGTGTAGTTAATTGCAGGTGTTTTTATTTTATTATTGCCCATATAAAGTTACCTCACCTTAAATAGTGAACTCAAGTAAATCTCTATCGGCTATATCTGGTATGTTATACTCAAGTCTAATTCCGAGAGAATTCTCTTCAATGCCTCCTGTTCCAAATTCTATACTTTCTATAGAAATAATTGGAAGGTATCTACTAGTTTGGTCTCTGATTCTTGTGTCTATCCTAGCATAGACATCACTCTCAAAACTTTCAAACAAAAATTGCCTGATTCCGACACCAAAGTCTGGATTCATTACTCGCTCGCCGGGGTTGGTAAGAATCAGCATTTTAAAATTTTGTTTTATAAGTGCTTTTAGCTTCTTTATAGATGTATATCCATCGCCAGAATCTAAATTAAGCGGTAGTTTGGGTGCTAAAGAAGCCATTAATTGTACCTCACTATATAATTAGTCATCTTCTTTTCTCTCGCATAGTTGACCCTTCGCGTTGAATGGATTGCTTGCACGACGATGCCACCATGGCACAGTTCTTGCGCCGGGGGCGAACTTAAATTTCTCTTTTAGATTTTGCAATGCTACTTGGGCTCCGGTCGCGTCAGGCTTCTCTTGCTTGCCAAACTCTCTAGAGTAGTAATATGACTTAAACATTTTCTTTAAAACCGTATCTGATTTTCTTAATGTCTCTTTTGACCACTCGTCCCAAGTCAAAACGAATGGGCTGAAGCCGCCGCGCTCCGGTCTTGGTAGCCATCCGATCGCACTTGTTTGTGCCTCTCCATCTGGGGTAACAAACATGCCGGGCTTTTCCCCAATCTCGCCCTTTCTTTTAGCGCCACTTACAACCTCTCCAATTGAAGTTAAGTAAGAAGTGTCATTATAGATGGCAATTGCAGAAAGTATTTGTTTTGTTGGAATGGCATATTCCATAAAAAGTTTATAATCTGGGTCATCAATCAACTTATTTACCAAACAAAGTAATTCTTTACTTCCACCCTCAAGTGGCTTTAACATGCGCAAGGGCAAATCTAAAACATCTATTTCTGATCTGGCGATCACTGCGCCGGTTGATGTTGAAAATTCAAGACCATATCTAAGTCCCAATTCGCCCTTTAGTCCTACAATCGGTCTACCATCACCTGCTCTTGCTTCGCTTAATTCAGCCACAGTAGGTGTACGACCCTCTGCTTCCGCTTCTTCTCTTACTCTTTGGACTCTTGCCTGTATTGACGTTGGGTCGCCTGCATCGTAAATGTAATCTAGAGTGCCGGGATATTCTTCGGATACCAGCTTGTCTCCACCCTCACGCAAAGTGTTTATAAGATCTTGAGAATAGTTTTCAATTGTTCCATCTACTTTGATGTACTTTCTTATTCTAAATGGTTTTGAAGAATCTGAGAATGCACCGTTTATGTCTCCCATGTTAACTTTTACTTCGTTAGCAAATGGTCTCAAAATTTCATGCTGCTCTTCAGTATGCTCTTCGCCTACCATGAAAACTACATCGCCTTCATCATCAATATGAGAGTGATAGTACCCTACATATGGGGTACCGTCTTCAAGTGCCATTGTGTTACCGTCAGTATATTGTCCCTCACCAGTTGGTATATCAGCAACAGTCTCTCTCAATTGCTGGTTTAGTGTTAGTTGCGAACCGTCTGTGAGTTCTGTCAATATGTGATAATGAATGTTCGTTACATAATTGTCTTTGTCGATGAATTTTTCTTCAATCATGTTCTTGTAAAAGACATTTGAAATAAAGTTTACTTCCTCTTTCATGAATTCTTTTAAAATTACCTTACAGTCGTCTTCCACCGACTTAACAGCAGCAAGATTTTCGTCTTCTCGATACTGAGTTAGGCTTTGTAGTAATCGCTTAGGATCGCGAACTTTCTTCACATTGCGCAAGTCTTGACGGTCTGGATATTTGTATCTATTTTGTGCAGCGGCGATTCTTTCTAAAGCAGCCTCTACATCAGTCGGAACATTAATAATGGCACCAGATTGTATTTTATTAAAATAAGTTTGAACTGATTGTTCTAAAAACGCATACCAAAATTCATCATCCTTAAATGGGTTTAGAGTTTCTGCAAATAAACCTTGCTGCTCCTTCATATTTTGTTCCATGTCTTCAAGAATAAATGAGGCGTAAGCAGAGCTTAAGGTCGTATCAAAATCCGGCTTAAACATGGCAAAGGTGTTGATTGTTTTCAAGAAATGTATGGAGGCATAAATTCTACAAGCGGCAGAAATTGTCCCTTCAATTCCTGCTTTAGACGATCTCCCAAGCACACGGTCAAAAGGTCTCTCCACGATACAGTCGGGATCACCTGCCAGCCTCGGATCGTCAGGATAATTGTTGTAACTTGTTGATATCTTTGAAGCTATGTCGCTAAAATCCACAAGGTCTGTTCTATATGGCTTGCAGGGGCTCAGTTCTGGGAACATTACGTTTACAAGACCCAATACACCTTCGGCGTCTACAGGCTTAACATAAACTTTTGGATTGGTATACGTGCCGCCAAACTTAGCGGGGTCAAGGTAATACACTCGCGCCTCGTCGCCATTTAGATATTGATCTCGGCTTAAGCCAAGCACCCCATCAGAGTTTCGTAAAGGTTGCTCTTCTCCTTCTTCATCTCTAAATGTAGCATCCGAATACGGCACAAAGACGCCGTTTTGTTCAATACCATATTCAGTCAAATCAGAAGTAAGTGTTGCAGGCTTTGCACCATACATAAACGATGGATTATCGTAAGTAAAGACTCTATCTCCAAAATTTCTCGCTAGTGACTCCACAGTGCTCTTCCAATATGACTTTGCAGAGCTGTTACTAATACCAAGTATTTCTGATAATAATATAATCAAAGGTGATTCATTGGATTCCTCTTGGAAAACAGACTCAAAATTAGCAAATTTATTTGGATTTTTGGACTCTCTGCGAGAATCTTCCAAAAGCTGTTCAACGCCGGAATCAATTCCTAAAAATTCATATTGTTCATTTTCAATAATCAGATTGTTGCTATCTGGTTTATCTGGGGCGTCTTCTTTTCCTTCTGAGTTTTCTTGATTTATTGCATCAGCGATATCTGCACCAAAATTACCAAAGTTTAGTAACTGAGTTATCTTTATTCTTACATTACTATCTTTTACATTTATTCCCGCTTTTACATCTGAAAAGAAAAATTCTATCTTATTTCCAGAACTCATAGAATCATCCGTGCCGTCACCATCACCATTGCCGGATCTATTATCACGATATGTCATTGTGAGGTCTGGTATTGCTTTTCTACGGCGTCTTATTATGTTATATCCGTCTTGAACTGGCTCTATTTTGATATTGTATCCAAAATCAGGCAACTCTGTAATATCGTCATCGCTTTCAACAAATCTCTCTGTCTTTCTTGTCAGAGAATTAGATGGCTGGTTTACTATTATATCACCAGCGTTTAAAGCCCAATATTCATTCTGCCACTCCCCAACATATACAGGGAATGCTCCCCGCTGTCTTTTTACGGGAGCGTAATTTGTTGTTTCCTCCGCCTCCTCAGCTTCGTTATTAACATAAAAGTCAACATATTTTTTTGGACCAAATAATGAGAACCTGTTGACAAGTCTGGAGTGATTTGTGAATGGTCTTGCCATTGTGTCACAGAGGATCATGTTAATGTATCCCCAGTTTTTTTCGCCGGGACCGTTACCAAGCATGTCGTAAGAATATGCCATTTTCAAATTATCAAGGTCTGCCGATAAACCTGCTGATGCAGCTTGCTGTAATTCCTCTGGTTCGTATGGGAACAATCCGTTGTTACATCCGGGGTCGGATAAAATAGGGGGAAGGTTATTCATTATTGTTGCTGGAATACCGTCTTGCAATACGTTATTTAACGTTTCAAAATCATCTGTTGGACGTGTACACAATGCAGCTATCTGCTCGTCAGAAGCTCTTCCTTCCAAAATCTGTGCCCGCAGAGAACAAAATTCTTCAATTTGATCTGGAGTAGCACAAAGAGTCGGATTGGCTGGGAAATCTAAGTTGTCAAAAGTCTGATTTGCAACATCATCTAGCTGAGCCTTGACCTCAGCGGGTAGCAGATTACCAAAATTAGAGAAGAAGGAACCAATGGCTCCTCTGTTTGGCATCGCTTCACGGAAATCAGGGAACTGAACTTCTATGATTGTATCAACAATTGATAGAAATTCTTGTGATGGGTTACCAAGAGACGCATCAATTATTTCCTGCCTTGTGGATGCTGAAGCAATGGCTTCGTTAAATTCTAGAACTCTATCTTTATTAGCTAAATTAGCCCCCGCACCACCGAGCGTTTCAAACATCTCAGCAATAGAATCATCTACATCATCTTCTGAAGCCCCCGGTCCACAGATTGATTCACGAACAAGATCTCTAATTGTTGTATTGCCAGAAATCAAACCCGGAAGGCTACCAATGATATTGCCTGCTGTCTCAAGAGCTTTACAAATTGCCTCACCTAGAATTTCACAAATCTTAACCATCAGTCTCATGAGGATTTGTAATATTTGCTGTATTATGGCTTCTTTAAT
>Ga0209348_1000543_pt1 | contig 19517 bp, 25 predicted proteins | sample ETNvirenome_2_30_FD_184065 | JGI IMG/M metagenome (GOLD analysis project Ga0209348, IMG submission 184065) | Marine viral communities from the Pacific Ocean - ETNP_2_30 (SPAdes) (version 2) | ecosystem: Environmental > Aquatic > Marine > Oceanic | place: Pacific Ocean | collected 2013-06-22
ACCCTCAAATGCCATACGAAGCCATTGACGAAGAAACCTATAATGAGATGAATGCAAAGGTCGGTAAATTGTCCTTTGGTCGTGTCAAAGGTGAAGAAATCGTAGTGGAAAGATTTTGTGACAACGATGTATGCGAGATTGACTTCAACCCTGTGGAAAACGAAGTGCCTTCGGAATGATGTTAGGGTATAAATACCCGTAAGTCCAATCATAGGACATGATGGATAATCCCATTCTTGATAATTTGAGCAAGCACTTGACGGAAAACCATGATGCGGATTGGCGATACGAATACATTGAATACGATGGTTTGGCATTCAATTGCTATTTACCCACCGATTCTTCCGAAACTTACCTCATCGTTGATGCCTCCCATTATACGATTCGTGAAACAGGCAAAAATGTGCCTCAAGGTTTGATTGATGAAGTTTTGACCGTTCTTAACGACTCTTTTATCTTGGAAGTAGGTTGGAATCAAACTGATAATCCCGAAAAATGGGCATAGTCATAGATACTAAATCCAATAACTCCTTAACATGGGTCTTGGCGGTTGGGCGATTACGGAACAATGTTTTGAGTGGATGCTTGCTAATGTCCCTGCGGGTTCTAAGGTCTTAGAATTTGGTTCGGGCATGGGAACAGGCGAATTAGTGAAGCATTTTGAAATGACTTCCATTGAACAAGATTCTTTTTGGGTAAATGGTTTCACAGGCTCTCGTTATATCCACGCCCCCCTTGTGGGTCATTGGTATTGTTGGGATGCGCTTGAAGAAGGAAATGTTGAAGATGATTATGCTATGATTCTCATTGACGGGCCAACTCGTTTTTCAGCATCCACAAAGGACAATTTAGAAACGGCACGGATGGGTGTTTGCGATTATTATTTTTCCCATCCTAAAAGATTCCACGATTGTTTCATCGTCATTGACGATACGGACAGACCAAAAGATATGCTCTTGGTGGAATTTTTCCTTGAGCAAGGCTTTGAGAAAATTACAGAACAAATGGATGACCAAAAGCAATTTACCGTAGTTAGAAAGAATGTAAATCATTAGATAGTGGGCTGACGCAACACAATCTAAGGGTTGGGTATGAGTATTGAATCCACTTTCCAACAGGCGGAAAATACGGCTGATAATGTCCACTTCTTATGCGGTTTATACCACCGCCGATATGATTGTCTTATCCGAACCGCTAAACATTTACGACTGAAAATCATGGAGAGGGTTTCCCTTGAGCCGTGAAGCCGAGAAACTTGTTGAGGAATTCTCGGAAGACCTTGCTATCATCCTTGAAACCTTCATTGAAGAAACTCAAGATGCCAAAGTAATCATCGCTCGGATTGAAACCGAGATGGGAAGATTGAAAGATGATATTACTTCGTTAAACAAAACCATTCGTGATGGCAACGGACAACCGCCTTTGATTACTCGTATTGCCGTAGTGGAAGAAAAGATTGCGGAAATCAAGGCGGAAATTAACCGAATGGAAACTGAAAGTGCCGAAGAACGAAAGATGCGTTGGGAGTTTTTGATTGCGGCTGTTCCCGGCATTTTGGCACTTTTAACAGGTGGAATGCTTTAATCGGGCTTTTTGTTTTACCCGGAACTTGGATTCTTCATATACCCTCGTTGTTAGATAGTCGTTTCACCAAGTATTCAGTATGGAACAAGGAAAAACATCAATTCCACTTGTCGTTATCGGTGTCGGTGCATTGGTAGCAATTTACAATCCCGCTAATCTTCGCTTCGCAGGTTATTTTACCATTACCGCAGGTTTGATGATGCTTGCTATCACAAGGTCTTGAACCCGTAGCATTAGATAGTTAGGAGGCTAAGGTTTCCTTATGCCTTACTCCGACCCCGAAAAGAAAAGGGCTTACATGGCGAAGTATAATCCCAAGTATTACGGCGAAAACCGTGAACCGTTGATTAGAAAAAACATCAACAGGAAAAAGGAATTACGAGCCAAGAAGCGAGATTTTATTTTGAACCGATATGAAAATGCCTGTCCCCATTGTGGTTCAATGGAAGTCCACCCCATCAAATTGTATCTTGAATACAGGATGGAAGAACCGCCCACGAAACCTATGATGGATTTATCATGGCCTCAAATTGAAATGTTGCTCAACAATGGTTTCATTGATGTTGTTTGTTCCACCTGCAAGTTTAGGGGCAAACCTGCCGACCATATCGGGTCTTGAAATCATTTTAGTGAAGATTTTAGGATTTTTTCAAAGATGAATCCCACACTTTAGATAGTGAGAGGGACAATCACCCATTATGACGATTACGAATGTCAAAGAATACGACATTTTGCCTTCTCGTTGGGATTACTTTGAACGCCGAATGGAAAAACTGAAAGAAGCGGCGGGGCGAAAGATTCCTCCTATTGATTTTGAATACACGGCCAAACCTGCTACGACAAAACCACTTGACGCACTTTTGATTCCAAGAGCCATGCGTGGTTCAGTCCCCGATGCTCGCCAATTGTCAAACGGTCAATGGGTTCGTGATATTATTCCCGTTAGGATTGAATATGGCGATTTGCTAAATCCAAAGTTTGATTATATCGGCTATGTCACTTACGGTGAAGTCAAAGACACGGCAGGTCAATTGAAGAAGCGACCTTTCCCTTACATCGCTAAAGATGCCGCTATGTCCGATGAAGACCACGAAAAGCGTGTGGCTGAATTGACACCACGACTTCAAGCCATTGGCGACCAATGGACAAGCACAAAGAGCGTTAAGTGTGAATTGTGCAATCCGAAAGGTGATGGTGTTTCACGCCACGCCGCCTATATCGTTCAAGCCAAAGAAGATGTTAAGCAAAAAGGAAAGAAAGGAATCACCCTTGATTTGAAGAAAGGTGAAATCCTCCAATTAGGAAGTGCTTGTCTTTCCGATTTCATGGGTCTTGATGTGAACAAGATTGCCGCTTTCTATGAAATTGACCGCAAAGTAGGTTCATACGGGCCAAATGGTTCGCCTTCTAACCCTGCGGGTTGGGGCTACAAAGAAATGGGTGTTTATGACTATGCGGAACGATTGGTTATGTATTACGGACAGCGTGAGCGTGAATACTTGAGTTCTATTCGTAAGGCTCTATGGGAATTGCCTAACAGCGATGAGATTTACAATCCCGGAATCATCAGTAAATTGATGGATAAATCCGTGTATTATGGAAAGGGCGAAGGCTGTTTCGTTGGTGGTGCAAATCCCGATTCAAAAGGCTACGCTAAAAATCCTTACAATGTGCGAACAGGAAATCGTTTGATGCGAGGTCGTGTTTTCAACATTTACGAAAAAGACCCTACTCAAGACCCTCAATGGATGTTCCAACCATTTACAGGAACAGGAAGCGTTGAAGATATGAAAGAATTGTGGGAGGATGGACTTAATGATGCCTTCCAATATCAAAAGGTAATGGTTGTTAATGAGGGTGATGGAACACCTGTCATTGATGAGGTCACAGGCGACATCGTTGAAGTGGAAGTCAAAGTCCCATCAGCCAAATTTATTCTTGATAAATTACAAATGCGAAATTACTCCACTCGCAAGGAAGACCGAAAGTGGAAATTAGCCATTGTTCCTGTTATGCCCCCTGCCGCCGATAACGAGTTTGTTAAAGATACGACAAGACGCATGATGGATTGGATTAAAAATCTTGATGTTAATGCTTCGGAATACAAAGGACAAGCGGATTTACTTGTTCGTTTGAAAAACACCGTTGAATTGGGATATGTCGGTGAAAAGACCGTTAGAGAAGCCCCGCAAATTTGGAGAATGTTTTCCCTTCACGATTTCAAACGCCGACAGAAGCAAGATTACAAAACTCAAAGAAAGCGAGTTAAGGAAACTAATTCAGCAATTTTGGCAAATTCCGTCACCGATGGCAAATGGTTCACCGTCAAAGATTTGCAGAATAACCGTGATATGATGCAGTATGTTGCCGACCAATACAATTACCGAGAAAGAAATCGTGCTTTACAAACGAAATACGATATGGTTTATCTTACTCAAGACCAATTTGACGCTTTCCCTGCTTATGTCGCTAAGAAAGAGGCTGACCGCAAAGCAAGAGAGGAAGAACGCCGAAAGTTTAACGAATACAGGGATAAGATTCAAGCGATTTTCAACCAACAACGCCAAAACATGACTTCATACCGTAGGCCGTATATGAGGCAAGTCCCTTACGAACCCGATGTTGATGATTTCTTGAAGGTTATGGGTTGGGAATCCCTTGCTGATGACAAAGACAGAATGCTTTCACAAGCCACAGGGCTAATTCGTGTCAATCTCACTAACGATACCGTAAGACAAGCCTACTTGACAGACGATGAATTACAAAAGGTTCAAGATGCTTTCCGCCCTCAAATGATGACACCACAAGGTCTTACCCCTTCCACACCTACCCCACCACCTACAATGACACCGCCTAAAGCGTCTTTACAAACCCGACCAAAGATTAGCATGGCGGCGGCAAAGAGGCTTTTACAAAGTAATCGCCCTGCAAATTACGCTTACCCTGTCGGTAAAGAATTGAATCAAATTGAAGGTTATTGTGCTATGGTTTCTCGCCCATTTTTCAGACGAGGTATGTCGGGTCAAGGTCGCACGGTGACTTTGGTGGACACGCTCAAAAACGAAGTGTATGTTTTCTTTTACTATGGAAGCAACCTCCCTCAAGTCGGAAACTACTATAATGTGTTTGATACAGAAGTCGCCCAACATAGCGAGTTTAGAGGTTTGAAGCAATTGGTTCTTGAAGATATTGATGGTGGACAAGTGGAGTTTATTGACGCTACAAGCCCATAAGAATCTTTATTAACCTGTTTCAGTTAGTGGACTACATGGCTGACACCGAGAATTGGAGAACCGAGTTAGTCGGTTCGGATTGTGGAAGATACATTTATGCTGTCCTCCTTGACGAAAATGAGGAAGAAATTGACCGCTATTTGTATGAAGACCGCATGGAAACGGCTTACGGCTACGATTATTGAAGGTGATTATGATGAGTGAAAAGAAAACTTTTGTTGGTATTGCTGATTGCTATGGCGTTGAATCTTTTCTCCCGATGGAAGGTAATGAGAAGCAGTTAGGATTTTTGGTAATGCGAGCCAATGCCAATCGCCACCGACACGCTCTCGTTTATCAAGTGGAATTGGATGAAAAGCAACAATCCATCATGGAAAAGACCCTTGAGGAAGGAAATTACATTCTTGCTTGTCAAATCCTTCACGACCCCGCTTTCATTGACAATGTGGGTGTGGAACAAGCCATGTTAGAATCTTGGGAAATGATTCCCAACCCTCGTCTTGACCCCTATGCAGGGCGTTTCTATGAGGAAGAAAATGATGAGGAAGAATGATTACTATGGTTATCCCCGACACACGACACCTGCATTTTGGCCTTTGCGAAGGTCGCCATGAAATTAAAACCAACGAAGGGAACACGCTTGATGCTTACATTTTTTCACAAGTGGATGAGCCATTAGATTTTATCGGTCATTTTCATACTGCTAAAGATTTCTTTCAGCAAAAAGGGCATGGACAAAGCCCTCACGAAATCGTTCATCTTTACATTACAGGGCTTACGAGCCTTTTAACGGCTACGCTTCTTGCGGCGGAAAAAGCACAGGTTCAATGTTTGATTCTCATGCACTATGACAGGGAAAGCGGAAACTATCTTCCGCAAGACATAACTCCTTTGCTTTGAATCGTGAGAAGGCATAGATAGTCAAGAAAACAAAGGTTGGTTATGATGCCTTCGGATTTACCCCCTATGGAAATCATTGATGCCCTTGAGGAACAATTGAATATGGACTTCGTTCATTTCACTATCAATCGTGCAGGTATTGTTGAAGGTATCTTTTCAAATGGTTTTGAAAATCAAACGGTCACATTTGAAGTCAAGCGAGAGGTCACACCTTCGTTCAAAATGCCCCCAATAGAATCAATTTTGGGAGAATTAGACGAAAAAGCCATCTCCGACATGAGAAAAATGATGAATTCTATCCTTGACGAAATCAAAAACATGGAAGATGATGAATCCCAAGCAATATCTTTAGATGATAGCGGGTATCTCCCCCAATTTGATGATGAATGGTATTGTCCCTAAACCCACACCTACGGGTGGTCAAGACCAAGAGGAATGCGTGATACTATCTATGAGCAATTGATACGAATGTTTAGATAGCATAACAGATAATCTAAAGGGGAAGAAGGACAATTGGTGTCCTTAAAACCTAACTTGTGAACGCAAATGATTTCAAAAAAGATAAACAAAACACTATGCACGATTATAACCGCAATAATGCTCATCCTATCACTCAATGTGGTAGGTGCTGATGGAAGCGACCCGCTTGACCCCTCCGATGGTGGGGCTGATTGGGATGGCGATGGTCTTACCAATTCCGAAGAACAAAATGCGGGAACAAATATGAATAATCCCGACTCCGATGGCGATGGATTACCCGATGGGTGGGAAGTCGCTAATGGCCTCAATCCTACTAATGGGGGCGATGGAAACGCCGACCCCGATGGTGATGGATTAAGCAACGCACAAGAGTATGCGAGAGGCACAAATCCAAACAATGCTGATACAGACGGCGATGGAAAGCCCGATAATACAGATGCTTTCCCTAATGACCCTAATGATGGAGAATACTCCGATTCCGATGGTGATGGCATTCCCGATGCTTATGACCCCGACTTCCAAGAATCCGATGCAGGTTCGGGTAATGGAGGGACAGAAGGCGGAGGCGAGTCCAACGATAACGGACAAGGCGAAGGTCAAGGACAAGGACAGGGACAGGGACAAGGACAGGGGCAAGGTCAAGGTCAAGGTCAAGGTCAAGGTCAAGGTCAAGGACAAGGACAAGGACAAGGACAAGGGCAGGGTCAAGGACAGGGACAAGGACAAGGGCAAGGACAGGGACAGGGTTCGGGTCAAGGTCAGGGTCAAGGTCAGGGGCAGGGTCAGGGTCAAGGCCAACAACAAGGTCAAGGACAGCAACAAGGTCAAGGACAACAAGGCCAACAAGGACAGCAAGGTAATCAAGGACAGCAAGGACAGCAAGGCCAACAGGGTCAAGCAGGTCAGCAAGGACAACAAAGCGGTCAAGGTCAAAATGGACAACAAGGACAACAGGGGCAACAAGGCCAACAACAAGATAATGGACAAGGCCAACAGCAACAAGGCGGCGAACAAGGCGGGCAACAAGGGCAACAAGAAGGCCAAAATCAAGGCGGAAACAACCAAAACGGTCAAAATCAGCAACAACAAGGGCAAACCCAAAACGGTCAGCAAGGACAACAAGGTTCTCAAAATGACCAACAACAAGGTCAGCAATTAGAGAACCAAGAGCAAAACGGCGATAACGACAATGATGGTGATGGCATCCCCGACCCATTGGATAACGATGACGATAATGACGGAATCCCCGATGATTTGGATTCTTCACCTACCGACCACGATAATGACGGTATTGACGATGCGGAAGACAATGACGATGACGGCGATGGTATCAATGATGATGAGGAAGTCAATGATGGCAACCCCAACACCGATATTTACGACCACGACAATGACGGCATTGAAGACCGCTTTGACTTGGACATTGACAATGATGGTATTGATAACCGCAACGACTTTTATGAAAATGGTTCGGATGCAAGCCGTGACCACGACAATGACGGGTTGAACGATAGTGTTGATACAGACGATGATAATGATAACATTCTTGATGTTGATGAAGTGGGCGGTGCGTGGGCTTCCTATCGCTATGACCACGACAATGACGGCATTTGGGATGCTACCGATACAGATGATGACAATGATGGTCTTTCCGATTGGTTTGAGAACCACGATGGCAACGATTTGACAGGTCAATTTGACCATGACAATGACGGCGTAAGCGATTATCTTGACGATGACGATGATGGCGATGGCATCCTTGACATCTTTGAATCGTGAATCACATCGTTTAGATAGCAACACCGACAATGGATTGTTATGTCCATTCGGAGGCAAGCCTATCAATGGGAGATTGCTGATTTAGGGCAATTACCTGCGAAACGCTTGGAAGAATTGACCCGCCCTCAATCTATTTTCACATCAGGTTTTGGAAATGCGACTCTAAAAGCCCGATTACGCACTAAACCTACCGAATACATCGTTATCAAATACTTCGGTTCAACACCCGGATTTTATGGAACAGGCAACGATTGGGTGCCGGGTGGTTATGTCAATTTCAATATCGGTGTCACATCTTATTTCCTTGACCCCGATGGAAGACCCGGACAAGGGTTATCGGGAACGGCGGCCCCCTATCCAATTTCCACGAAATTCGGCCCTGCGTTTGCTTCCGATTGGGATATTGAAATTCCTCCCGATACTGATTGGGACATCAATTATTTCGTTTCAAATGGTTTAGTGGATGTCACCGACAGATTCCCCGAAAATGATGTTTCATTTACTGTCGGAGATGCTTTGTGAAGGTGAATTGAAATGGGACTTGCATTTAGATTAGATACCACTTTTAATCCCTATACTACGCAAGGCTTGTCAAATTATTTTGTCAATTTCCCTGCACAACAAGTCGCAAGCCGAGTTATAGACGGTGGCGACCCCCTAACAGGTTGTTCGTTTTTTGACCAACTACAAACCGATAAACTCCAACCTAACGGATGGGAGTTTCGTTGGTGTGGTAAGAAAGGCACAACCAAACAATCCTGTCAAGGCATCTTCCCCACAGGCGAGTTTTGTATTAGGGACATTACCTTTGTCAATGGATATTATGCTATCGTAGGTGCTTACAAGGCCACTTTCCTTGATTTGTATGGGGCGGGTAGTCATGGTTTAGCATGGGATGGATTCTTAATGATGTATAGAGGATTCTCGGACAATTTTTTCGTTCCTTTTGGGACTGATGGGACAATCAATCCCGACCCATTTGCCTCAACAGGTATCGGCATCCTTCCAATGCGAATGCCCTATGACATTTTACCTTCCACCAATTCGGCTACTACGGAAGCGATGGATGATGTCGGATTATACACGGTGGATGTTTGGAGAGGTAGCCCTACAATTTCGGCTGTTCCACAACCCGGCGGTGGCGACCCTCAAGAAGCCTTTAACATTCAATTATGGTTAGGTGGGACTCAAGGAGTGAGCGACCCTGTGGCTCAAGGAATGACTTACACTAACATTGACCGTATTGCTTTCGGGATGGTAGGTGTTTTCGGCACAGTCACATATCCCGAAGTGCAAGGTGGTGCATTGGTGAGAGGTTCAACGACAGAATATGTGATAACCGTTGATTCAAGTTTCGGTCAAGGCCCGTTAGCGAGCAGTTTAGGGGATTATGCCGTTCAAGGAACGCAAGTGTCGGCTACAACCTTTGATACAAGAGCCAATCAAACCATTAAGTTTGCATGGAAAGCCACCGCTAATGATACGATGTATTCAACACCTGCGGCGGGAACTTGCATTTTGTGGAGGACTTGTGATATGGATGTTCAAATGAGCATTTCGGGTCAAGAAAGAGGCGGAGATGGAGGATTTTACAATTTCCAAAGATATAACGATGGTTGGCTACCTAACGGAACGAATCAATGCACAGGAGATACTTCGGGTGATGATACTACGGCGACTACATGGAATTACTATCCAAGACGATTTATGGATGTGCAAGCATATTCGGCTGAAACAACCGTTATTGGCGGAGTTTCACGAACTGCTTTCACTCCCTGTATGTTTGCGGGTGATATGTGGGTGGGAACAGATGACCCAACGGTGGCAAGTCCATCAGCAAAGGTATTCCCTGCGGGGTATGCGATGTGCCTTGAGCCACTTAGGGTGAACATTGATGACTTTTGTAATCCCGGCGGTGTTTGTTTCCTCAATCCTTTCATGCAAGGGTTCACCGCACAACTTTCATTTAAGGGGGCAGGGACAGGCGCACCCCAACCCTCTATTGTTGTCGGTGCAAGCGTTCAAGCCTGTATCAAGACATCGGGCGGAGTAGCGAATTGGAGTAGTTTAGCAGATTCCTATTTTGCTTTCACTACGCTTCCTTACGAAGAAATTGGGGCTGATTATGACATAAGTGATAATCCTTCGGGTCGTGCGCCTTTGCGCTATTTCTTCTGCAACGCTATCAAATACGCCGACAGTAGTTTTGGAACAGGAATTTTCCAATATGAAGAAAGTCCTTTGGAAAATGAAATCTCCGTATTTGGATTCGCTTTCAACGGTCAGCGTCTTTCCTCCGCAAGTGATACGCTCATTCCAATTGAAATGCCGAATAAATGGACAGCCAAGATTAGCCAAACACGAACATTTACTGTTCAAGAAGAAGAATCGGCTAAAAGCCTTTATGACTTTCCCGGCGGCTTATTTTTGGATGGTGAGCAAGTATTCAATAGCCGAAATGGTGAAGCCGTAGGAGTCCGAAACAATTATCCTCGTTTGGGTGTTGAGCCTATTGACCCCGAAAATTATGACTTTACCAAAAACGCTCTTGCTCAACAAGGGGCGAAAACTCAAGAAGCACAAGGTTGTATGGGCTACAAATCCACCGCCATACCTGCCGACCCTTCCACCAATGGCGAACCTATTGTTGTCCTCTTTGATTCGGGCGGAGGATGGTTTAGAGATAGCACCTTCCCTGTCGGAAGCCCTAACTATGCCAACCCTCCTACTTATTCTAACTCCCTTCAAAACAGGGGTGCGACTTTTAATTCTAACATTCTCGTTGATAAAGATTCCACCAATCGTGCCGCATTAGGTTGTTCTTGGGATAATGACCGTGACCAATGGATTTTCTTGTTTGGAAACTATACAGGAGTCGCCGCTAATCAATCTTCAAGTTTAGTTTCCGTGACTTCCACATTTACCAATACTGCAAGATTCGGTTCGGCGTATCTTGACCAAACCGCTAACTTTGAAAAGAATCAAACAAGCCCAACCACTTTCAACAACATTATTTGGAAATCCTTCCCGATGACAAACAACCTTGACGGCGTTGTTATTTTTGGACAAACAAATAGCGGTTCAACCAATATGCAAAATCCGGGAAGTATTGCTTACACAAATGCCAACATAACTGCTAAAACAGACCGCCCTCAAGAGGTATGGGCGAGAAATAGTGGAACAGGAACGAGAGCCTTACCTGCACAGGGCGATTGCGCCGCAGGGACAGACCCCGCTAACATTCAATATACTCCATCTTCAATCAATTGGTTCAATCTTGACGGTTCAACAGGTCGTGAAGCCTTCGTTTGGGTGGATTATATCTTGTTTGACGGTGCAGATGCCGTCATCGCTACAAAACTCCGTGAAAGAGGCATGAAAGTGAGTATTGATGCGGTGGAATGGTTCAAAAGAAAGATTATCAATTCGGGCGACTTAAACATTAAGCAAGAGGAAATTGAAATGTGGATGCGCCAACAACAAGATGAATTCTCAATGATGATGCGAGATGCTGAAAGGCAAGGTCGTGTCCGTAAGAAAAAGAAGCAAGTGTCGGCTTATGGATTATCCATCTTGGATTCCATTAACACGGACTTTGAAGACAAGGAAATTCAAGAGTTTATGCAAGATTACTTACCTAAGTCCCGACCTCCGACCCCCGAAGAAGAAATGATTGAGCGACAAAGAAAGGGCGGATATTCCCCACAGGCTAAATCTTACTTTGACGAAGTGTTTGAACAGTAATTGTCAAAATTGACAAAAATGCGGCTTCTCAACCGGGAAGACGAAGCAAATTTCCGTTTTTAGGTAATTGAATGAGCAATTTATCCGATATTTTAGATATGAGAACGAAGAAATAGGACATAAATGCGGTGTGAAATTGAAACCGAATGGGAACTCCCTATGTGCTTAGATAACATTTGCACTCCGATGGAGATTCCAATTTCGTCAGATTTTATGATTCGCACCATTGAAATCAATTCTTCCGAAAGTCCCCTTTCGCACTTATGTTCTATTTCCGTTGCCTTCGGAAAAGAAATGGTGTATGACGGCCCGATTGGAGAGCATGGATTCGTTATGCAAATCACCGAATTAGAACCTAAAGGTGATTATACGCTTAAAATAGCGGCCAATTGTTCCAAACTCCATGCACTTATCGGTGAGCCTATTGACCCCGTAAAAGTCGTAATCAAGGGATATGAAGAAATTGAAGAAGGCATATCGTTTGAAGACAATTTTACATCGGAGTGGGCGTAGTGGAAATTTGTGCAAAGGAAACCGTAGGTCAATCGTGGGATTGTTTGATGGAATCCAACGGACAATTGCTTCCATTGGTTCTTATGCTTGAATGCTTGTTTTGGTTATTCGTGATAGTTTCGGGACATTTCGGTTTCAAAGAATTCCGTGCGTGGCGAAAAAGAAAGGCCATAGAAAAGCGCATGAAGCGGGACTATGAAAACAAATGGAATTAAGAACAATTAGATAGCGAACACCCCTATTCTTCCCTATGCTGATTCTTTTCACAGGGAAAGGTGGCGTAGGAAAATCAACGATTTCCGCTACTACGGCGGTTCATCATGCTTCGCAAGGAAAGAAAACTATCCTCGTTTCCTCCGACCCTGCTCATTCAACAGACGATGTTATCGGACAAAAGATTGGATTCACCCCAACGGAAATCGGGGAAAATCTATGGGGACTTAATATCAATGCCGAAAAGCAAGCAAAAGATTTCTTGGAACGCATGAATGCGGGAATGATGAAATTGACAGCCAATGTGCCGGGTTTTGACCCCGAAATCTTGGGCGATATGGCGGGATTTCCGGGCATGGAAGAATACTTCGGCATGGAAATGATTTATACGCTGATGACCGATGCAAGTTATGATGTTGTGGTTTTTGATACTGCGCCTACGGGACATACGCTCAAAATGCTAACTGCCCCCGATGCCATTCGTGCTTTCATCCTTCGTATTTTGCGAATGAAGGCTAAGATTGAAAATTTGAAAGGCTTTGTTTTCCGTAAGAAATCCGAAACGGCAAAGGTCGTCAAGGAATTGGAGGAAATTTGTGACCGAATTGAAACTTTCAAGAAAATGTTGCGTGGCGATGATTGCTCTATTAACTTAGTTTCTATCGCTTCCGAAGCAGGGTATCAAGAGTGCTTCCGAACCATCAAATTTTTGAACCAAATTGAATTACCCGTTAAACACATCCTCGTTAATCAAATTGTTCCCGATTTCGGAGAAGAAGTTTGGGCTACGGTGGATGAAAACCCTGCCGCCGCCATGACGCATCGGAGATACCAAATCCAACAACCGTATCTAACCCAATATCGTTCCCTTGCTTCCGAGCATCAAGTGAGATTGGTTGGAATCACCCATGTTCCCTTTGAACCAATGGGATTACCTGCTTTAGCCAAATTATCAACCCTTGTATGGGGTTCTAAGGGGATGATGTAATGGAATTATTAACTTGGTGGATTTCTTTATTAACGATTCTATTCATCATGGAATCAGCGTTGGTGTTATACTTCGTGAGATGGATTTTATGGCGATGGAATACCTCAATTCAAGAATTGTTAGTAGCGCATTATTCAAATAGTGAGTCCAACAATGAAGAAGAATGATGCGACTTACTTTTGATTGGGATTCGGTGGGTCTTGAAGACACTATCGTTCAAAACGGATTAGCCAAATTATCACATGATTTTCCCGCTTACGATGTCTATTACAGGATTTCGGCAAGTGGGACAGGCATACACGCCATCATTTCTCCCCCAAATTCACAAACCCCCACACCGATTGAGATGGATAGTGAGGATGCGTTGAATTACCGAAAGCAAATGGTGTCTTTCGGATTAGAAGATGAATGGCGATTGAAAGGAGATATTGTGAGGGTTGAGCGAGGAATGCCGACTTCGCAATTGTGGGAGTGGAAGGATGGAAAGCAAGCGGGTGCGTGGGTGAAATACAATGTTGAGTGAGCAAGAGCAAAAAGAAATGGCGATGGTTTTTGAATTACAAGCCTTTCAAGAAAATCTCGTTTGGATGGTTGAAGATGTTGGAGAAACGGTGGATGGTATGGTCGTAGTTAAGGCTCTTATTGAAGGTCGCAAAGTTTATTCAGTCCCCAAACAAGGATGAAGGTTTAGATACAAGTTTCACCTATACGGATAACATGAACGCCGAAGAAATGCGATATTGGCCTCGTCTTGGAATTTATGTCACCCGAACTGATGCGGAATCTTACTGTTCCAAAGTCGGAGGACAGCATACTCATCTTGATGACGACCTTGAGGAATTCGTTCCTGTTCCTACCCATGATGAGAAGGCACTTTTAACGGAAATCGCTACTCTTTTTGACAATCCTCCTGTGGAAGCCCCTCCTTTGGCTGATGACATCAAAATTATGTTGAAGGCAATTGAATTTGAAGAAAGCCGTGTTGCCACTATCAAAAAGTGGATTAAGGAAGACGGAATGGACAAGCAAGAAGCCAAAGACCGTTTTCAAAAGGAAATGGATTTGTTAGTCCGTGAAGCCCTTGACCTTCCCGAAGAAACTGAACAAGAGCGAGAATATCGTGAAAGGGCTATGGCCGTTCAAGAGGAAAATGAGGCTCGCAGGTTGGCGTTAGAAAATGCAACAGACGAAGAAGAATGAGGCGGGTCAAGTGACCGCCTCTCGCCCACTTGATATGACCGAAACATTGGTTTTCATCATTGTGGATTATATGCTTGACCATGATGGCTACGGATATTCCACCCAAATTTCCGAATATGTCGTTTCCAATTATCCCCGAAGATACACAAGTCGTGAAGTCGTAGGAATCCTACGAAATCGCCCGATGTTTTGTCATGCACAATCAAACGAAAGACGAGCAGGTAAAAAGTGGCGACTTGATTTGCTTGGTTGGGACAGGTATTTGAAAAACTCAAGGAACAAAGATTTGCCTTCCAAAGCGGAATCTTGGTCGTTGCCCGAAAAGGTTGTCAAATTGAAAATGGCTCAAATTGCGGCCACGCTAACGGCTCTTGAAGGATTAGACCCCGATAGTGTGGATGCGGTATATGAGGCCATTTCAGCCGTTTGGTCATAGAAAAGGCTAAATAGTAAAGAATTTGAGAATGGTTTATGGGGAAGGGTAAGGTGCGTAGCATCGTTATTGAATACGATTCTTTTGAAGAAAGGAATGTAGCGATGGGTCGGACAGTAAAGAAAAACACTATCCGCCGAATTATTTCGTGGACTTCTAAAAATGGTAAGACCAATTGGAAAGAATTAAAATGTCCACAAAATTCATTTCACGGAGTTAGTGGTTATTATCGGACATTGGGATTAGATGTTCAATTTTACAATCGGACTACAAAGACATTCCATAGAAATCTTCCAAATTGATGAACCTTTAGATAACAAGACCGATAATGGTTGTCTATGTTCTTCGTGAGATGCTACCGAAAAGGTGCGGCAAAATCGGGAACAACAAATCTTGCTGAATGGGATAATTGTCCCAATCTTAACGACTTTGTTTCCCTGTGCGAAGCCAACGGCGAAGGAAAATACATTTTATTCCAAAGGGGAAAGGGCATTCGTGGAATGAAAAAGGTCAATGAATACATTGTGTCACAACAGGATTCGGAAAGTGAGAGAACTACCACAGCGCAACAAAACAGGACAAATAATAGGTCAATATCCGATTTATTGGTTTTTGCCGCCGAAGAAATAGGCATTGAACCTCCTACTTTTGCTTTGAAAAAGAATGTTAAGGCTGATACCTTAGAAGATTCCGAACTTCTTGATGTTATGGAGTCAATGGTGGATTCCAAAGTTTCTAATGCCGAAGAATTTGAATCATTTTCCAAAGACCTCAAAACTATGCTCGCTGAAATCCGCAAGCGTGGTATGTCCTCCGAAGGATATTCCGAAGCAGTAGCCAAGAATGCCGAAGGAGAGTCCCTTGCTACGAAAGGCATGGGCTTTGCGGCAGGTCTTGTAGTCGGTGGCTTAACAGGCGTAGGGGCTACCGCCTTTCACTACCGAAAGAAGATTGCCGACATGGAAGAACGCTTTGGCGCACTTGAAGCATCTATGGCTGAAACCGAAAGGACAGTCAAGAAGCAACAAGCGGAAATGGAAAAAGAAAAGAAGGCTACCGAAGCGGTTCGTCAATTTGACAATCGTTTGAATTTGGATGCTTCCTTCCTCCGAAACTTCAACGGCAATAACGGCCCAAAGTATTGAAGTGATTAAATATGGAAGAAACCCTTGAATTGAATGCTGATATTTTAGCAAACTTTAGGCAAATGTTGTCCAATACGAGGGACACTCTTGCTCATTCTCAATTCCATGATTTTGTCGGGAAGATTGATGTTTCCCCAACAAAGCGTTTAGAAAACTCCTACAAGAGCCTTTTCAATGCGTTAGATAAATTCGGCCACAATGATATGCCTAAACTTCTTCGCCATCGTTTCCTCTTTGATGTCCTAAAAGCGAGTCCCAAGAAACGAGAACGGGATTTAAGACGCATTATTTCCCATTATTGTGATTTTATCCAATCCGCAGGGAGTGGAAACACAGTCGCACACCGTTCCAATGTGGTTCGGATGGCAAAACTAATCCAAGAGTCCGTAGCCGACTTGCATGACCTTGAAATTGACAAGAAAGATTCGGACTTTCACACCCTTTGGATTCAAGAATTAAGAGAACGATTAGATACAAAGGACAACAAGTGAGTCGTATGGATGATGTCGCAGATGGTGAATACCGCACTCGTTCTTTTGAAGAACACTTTAGACCCGATGCTCGTTCCGATTACTCGGACTTGATTACCAAAGAGTCCTCAATCCCGCCCCGAACTGAAACAAAGAAAGAGGAAAAGCCCAAAAAGGGTAAGAACATTGTTGAATTATTGACAGGCGGGGAAGATTTAGAGAAATTCGCTCGTCAATTGAATCTTGACCCCGAAATGGCGGAAAAGATGCTCGTTCCTTTACTTTCCTTGCTTGACAAATACGGTGTGGGAGAAACTGTCACCGCTTCGCCAAGAATGGAACAAGCCACAAATGCGTTTGAAGTTATCCGTGATGTAGCCCCTGTTATCAAAGGTGCGGCAGAATTTATTTCGGGTAGGAGAGCCGAATTAGAATCAACAGACCTTGAATTCCTTGAACGCATTAAAGAAGCACAAGGCGTGGCTGACGCTTCTCTATTTGATGATGACGATGACGACTTATTCACAGTAGGAGAATCAGTAGCGGAAGAACCTATTGTGGAAGCACCTACGCCACCTCAACCCGCCCCTCTTGATTTAGATTCTTTTGACGCTAATGATTGGGGAAACTTTTTCGCTTCGGAAGGCTCTATGACCCCCGCACCAAAGAAATATGACATCGTTAATAATGATTTGACCGATGCTTTAGACGCTCAACACCTTGCGGTGGAAGAATGGGCGAGGAAAGAGGGAATGGTTGTTCGTGAAAAGGTGCAAAAAGAAAAGCAAGGGGACAATTACGATTTGGGAGTCCGAACCGATTATCACAACATGGAGTTAGGCAACCCCGATGCGGGAGTCCCCGCCACATTTGCCGAAGTGAAGGGTATGAATACTGATGCTTTTGCCATTGTTGATGTTTCGGACTTAGCACAAAGTCAAGGATTGTCTATGAATGAAATCATGGAAGCGGATTCGCAAAGAAAAATTAACAACCAAGCACAGGAAGAATGGGAAACTGAACCGATTGATGTTTCCGAGTTTGTGGAAGACAAACCGATGGATTATGCCGACATGGAAATCCCCGAAGAAGCCGAAAAATACGACCCATTGGCTGTAAAAGGCTACGATTTACCCGATTTTGACATTTACGAAGTGGATTTAGAGGGTGGAGAGGATGACTAATCCTATATGGCGACATTATGTTGCGGAAATGATTAGTGATTGGCTAACTTGGTGTCGTAATGTTCACCTTCCATCTCATATTGATGTGATGAATCGTTTCATCGCTCTCAATCCCGGCTACATTCCTGTCCGAGCCACTACCAATCCCGACATCGCTATGGTGCGAGATATGTTGTGGGATGAAGATTTCATTTTGGGTTTGTCGGATAAGGGATTGGCAGTATGGGCTAACGGAACAGTCGGTGAATTGGTTGATGAAATGCGACCCTATGGTGTCAAGTTTCCCGAAATTTCCACGATTTGTGATTTTATGGATTCTAACTTGACATGGTTTGAGCGTGTTTATGCTTTTGGAAGGGCTGATATAATCGGTTTTCTCCGAGAACAAGGCCGAAACATCTAAAGATAGGCGATTTAGAAGCCAAGATAGCCGATTTACAAGAGGTAGGTATTAGATAGTCGGTTAATCAATCTCAATCTATGGCGAAAACGACTTCCATGTTTGCTTCTTTGGAAGGTCTTCCGACTGAAATGGGGAACGGTGAGGTCTTCAAAAAGATGAAGCCTGTTTCCACAGGTGTTAGCCTTCCCGCTACTGACAATGATAGGGAATTCAAAAAGAAATATGACGAAGAACGCATGGTTGTTGATACCAAAGGATTCACGGTTTTTGTTTCCATGCCTATCAGCGAACTTGATGGACTCTTTTACACGGAGGGTAGTAAAACACCACCTATGACTTATTTCCGCTTCAAAATTGGCGAAACACCGACTTACTCATTCTATTTCGGAGATTCTGCACCATCGTTTCCGCTACTTGCCACAAATGTTCTTGTGGATTCTATTGTCATTGACCGCAAAAAGGATTCACTTACTGTCAATTTCGGAGAAGGCATTCCTCCGTTTGAAATACTCAAAGGCAAGATGAAGTGGGCTTACGCTGACGAATTGGCTACTAATGGATATTTCTATGCCCCAAGAGATTCGGGCTATGATGCAAGCCTTGTTGGAATCGCCCCTTACAATCAAGTAAATGCAAAAATGTTCCGAGATAATGCTTCGGAATTAGACCAAATAATCCCGAAATTGATTAAGGGTGGCGAAGGTCTGTATCTTTGGAACGCTGATAAAGCGAAGGCTCATTATGGGGCGCAATCATTTACCTTTGACAGCACTTTGGACAAAGAATTCCTCTTACCTGCGAAGGTGGATTTCTCTAACATTGATGCCCTTGATACCAAAAACTCTTATGTTTCGTTCAGCATCTCCGTTGAAAACAAAGCCAAGCGAACCAATAACTACACAGGAAGGCATAGTGGTGATTCTTCCTACCTTGTCAATCTTCAATTTCCCGGCGATGAAGAATTGCTTGCACCAATGGGTGTCGGTGAAGATGGAACAACGGTGGCTTGTGGAATGGAATCACCCGCAGGTCGTGTTTTGAAATCAATCACCCCTGTTATGAAAGGTGGCGATGTGGAACAAGTCAAGTTAGAATTCCGTGATGGTTCAACCTATATCTTCCCCGATGCTGAAACAGGATTATTCACGGCGACTGACAAACAATTCCCCGACCAAATGCTTGAAGGAAAAGTAATGAATATGATTGTCGGTATCGGTTCTCCAAAGGAACAACACGCTGTTGAAGTCG
>Ga0209348_1000544_pt1 | contig 19517 bp, 14 predicted proteins | sample ETNvirenome_2_30_FD_184065 | JGI IMG/M metagenome (GOLD analysis project Ga0209348, IMG submission 184065) | Marine viral communities from the Pacific Ocean - ETNP_2_30 (SPAdes) (version 2) | ecosystem: Environmental > Aquatic > Marine > Oceanic | place: Pacific Ocean | collected 2013-06-22
GGATTATAGTCCAGAGGAAAGATTGCAATTTATAGAACAGTTAAGTTCAAAACAATTTAAAGAAGTAGAGAAATTTTTTGCAACAATGCCTAAATTATCTCATACTATTGAAGTGACAAACCCAAATACAAAAAAGAAAAGTAGTGTCGTTTTAGAGGGTCTAGTCGATTTTTTCGGCTAAGTATTGCAAGAGAGGATTTAGAGGCACACTATCGAATTAATTTCGCCCTCATGCAATACCATAAATATTCATTAACTGAGATTGAAAATATGATGCCTTGGGAAAGAGAGATTTATTTGGCTCTTTTAACGGATTATATTGAAAGTGAAAATTTAAAGAGACAACAAGCAGAGGGTGTCCAAAGGTATGGATGAAGAACAGGAAATTCTCCAGTCGAGTTTACAACAATCTGACAAAATTTCTATCGGTAGTTTTTTTGGATCACCGATTGGTGGATTGGCTAATCGTGCCATATCGCAATCAAATACTAGTTTAAAATCTTCAATAACAAATCGTAATTTAATCGCAACTCTACAAGCAAGCATTGAATTACTTAGAGGTCAATTACAACAAATAACAAATTATGTTCTTATTGATAGACAAGAGAGAAGTCGTATAATAAAACAAAGAGAAACAGAGGCTTTTGAAAGAGAGGATGCAATACAAAAAGGAATAATAAGACCTGAGAATGCTCAACCAATAGGTTTAGAAGATGCTCAACCATTTTTTCCTGAGAATCGATTCTCTCAAGGTCTAACAGCTGGTATGTCAAGTATCGGTGATCCTAAAGGTGTTACTAAATTTCAACAAGATGTATTAGGCATAGAAGCTGAGGGTTCAAAATCCTTTCGTTTTGGTGGTCTTGTGCCTGGCAGTGGTAATGCTGATACCGTTAATGCTAAACTAACGCCTGGTGAATTTGTTGTTCCAAAGAAAACTGTTGAAAATTTTAGTTCTAATTTCTTTAATGATTTAACTGATTCAAAACCAGAAACTAATACATACAGTTCATCCATACAATACTCCACAAGAGGAAATCCAAAAACAGGAGAGATAGAAGTTGACCCTAATTCTTTAGAGTACCCCTTCATGCTTGAGGCAGCGACTCAACAGTTTTATCAGGATAAGGTTGAAGAATTGGAATCTGAAATTTTTGATGCAAAATTAGAGGCAAAAGTAGGAGGATATAAACCTGATATTTCTAACTTAGAGGAAGAACTTAATAAGTATAAGGGAAAATATGACGATACATTAGAGTATGGTACTCGTTATAATGTTGGGGGTAATAAGGATAATAAGGAAGATGATAAGGAAGGAGGATTCTTTAAAAATTTATTTGGTAAGAAAAAGAATGAAAATATTAAAAGTGATGATAAAGAAAATAAAGGATTGTTTGGTGGATTATTTGGTGGAAATAAAAAAAATGAAAATGTTAGAAATAATGATAAGAATGTAAAGTTTAATACTTATGAAGATTATGATGATGACTTTAGTGATCCATTTTTTGATGATGGTGTGGGGTTTGATGAGTTAATAAATGATGATTCAGTTAAATCTGGAGATAAAAGAGGTTTATTTGGTGTAATAGGTGGAACTATAGACGCTGCCACTGGCAATCTTACAGACTTTGATAAACGAGGTGGTAAACCATTCGGATTGATGAGAGGTATCACTGGCTCTATCGATGCTATGACAGGTGGATTGACTGACTTAGATCGCAGAGGTGGTAAACCATTCGGTCTGATGAGAGGCATCACTGGTATAGCTGATGCTATGACAGGGAATAAATTTGATTTTGATCGAAGAGGGGATGGAAAGAGTAAAAATAAATTTTACGATAAAGATGGCAATTATATCGGAGACAATGAAAGAACATTAGCGTTTGAAAAAAAGAAAAATGAACTTTTAGAAAAAAGGAATAAAATTCCAATGGAAACCACTGTAAATCCTGATGGATCAATTACAAGTAAAGGATCTGGAACATTAATCGGTGGTGAACTTTTCACCCCTGGCCAGCCTTTGACTGAAAATCAAAAAATGAGGATACAGTTCGGATTATCAATGGGAAATACATATAGTGAAGAAATAATGAAAAGTTATAATATGGAACCCATTAAATCAGAAGATATAAGACCAGAGGAGGAAAAATCAAAAAATCTTAAATCAGAAGATATAAGACCAGAGGAGGAAAAATCAAAAAATCTTAAACCAGAACAAACTCTTGGTGAAAGATTTATGAATATATTCAGAGGGAAGGATGAAGAATTGACAAAAGGTTTCTCAACATATCCCTCTAAATCTGAAACACCCTCTATTGAACCCGCCAGTCAAAATAATCTTAAAGTTGCTCCTAGTGAATCTATAAAAACTGTTGCTCAAGGTTTAATGACCCCACCTCCACCACCACAATCAGAAACAATTGAACTACCACCACAAACTCAAGGTGACGCTGGTGGTGGCGGTGGTATCCAAGGTGGAGTTCCACAATTTAAACCCTCTACGCCTAATCATGATCCATTGACAGGCACTGAGAGTCCATTGATTTTTGTTGAAGTGATATCCAATCCTTTCCTATCAATACCGTAAAATGACAATAAATACAAAAAAATTTTTTAATGAGAATGAATTACCAGATTTGCCAGGTCTTGGTGGAGGTGGTGGTGGAACTGATTCAATAACATCAAAAGCAAAGACTAAGACAATTGGTAATTATATGAAAGACGCATTTAAAATATCAACTATCCCTGCTAGATTTTTACTTGGAATAAAATCACCAGAGGATCCTCTATCAAAATTTGCTGCTCCTAGCACCCCAGAAGATAAGGTAAGCAGTGCGATTTCCAATTATAATCAAATGATACAACCAAACATTACTGAACAAGATAATGTAAATACTATTGCTGCTAGCATAAATCAAAGTGTGGGTCAATCTGAAAAAACAACCACAGTGATTCAACCTGTAATTAATAATGTGCAAGTGCCAACACCTGTTCCTCAACCAACTCCAGTTCCTATAAAAGGTAAAACTAATACGATAGTAATTGATGGAAAAAACAGTAACACATTAGCTAAATTAATAAAATAATGGAAAAAAAATTTATAATTAACGATTGTTCATTAATACCATCAGAGGGTTCTTCCTTAAAACAGGAATTCAACATAGCTGGTGGTAATCCGAGTATCACATATTTTGAGAGTATTAAAAGTCCAGCAATATCATTGTCATTAAATTTTATTGACGTTGATCAATTAATAAGTCGTGAAGGAATCACTGGTGGTGAATATTTATCTTTAAGAATCAAAGTTCAAGGATACGATAAAGAATTTGAAATCAAACCAGATAAACATTTACTAATGCTTAACTCTGTTAAAAATGTCACAACATCTTCATCTAAACAGGTTGCAACTTTAGAATTTTTATCAGTTGAAGCGATTATTAATGAAACCTCAAGAGTAAATCAGAGATTTACTGGTAATGTTACAGATACGGTAAAAAAATTATTAAAGAATAAAAAAGGAATAGAAACAAAAAAAAATTTAGATAGTGATCAAGCGACAAATTCATATTCCTTTGTAGGTAATTTAAAAAGACCATTTGATACTATTCAATGGTTGTGTTCAAAAACTCAATCATCAAAAGATGGCACTGGTTTTTTATTTTTTGAAACTCTTGATGGTTATGTTTTTAAGTCGATTGAAAGTTTATTAGATGGTGAAGCGGTTGAATATAAAAAATCTGAAACTCCAGATGAATCATCTGGACTTACAATCCTAGAAAATAATTTAAATCAAACAAGTGATATTGGTATGAGTTGTAGAATGGGAATGTATGCAAATAAAACAATTTATATTAATATTGACAATGCAACTCTAAAAACTGTTGACTATAGAATCGAAAGTTTGAAATTGAAAAAACCACCAAAATTACCAAATGGATTAGAAAAAAATCCAACTCGATTGATGTTAAGAATTTTAGACAAATGTGCTCTACAAAAAGGATCTAAAAAGGATGAAATACAAAAAGAAAATGAGCTTGCCATTTACCAAAGTAAGTCTTATGCTAGAGCTAATTTAATATTTTCACAGTCTATGAGTGTTTCCATTCCATTTAATCCAGAACTAAGAGCTGGTCAAATGTTGGATCTTAGATTTCCACTTAGAAAAAGTGAGGGTGATGATCAAGAAAAAACCACATATGGAACGGAGTCTGATGATGACATTAGTGGAAAGTATTTAATATCAGAGTTAAAACATAACATAGCTGGTAATCGAGCTAATACTGAGGTAACTCTAATTCGTGATGCCTTTACCGCTTAAATAAAAGAAACAGGAGAATCAAATGAAATCAATCGAAGATCACATCGAATACGACAAGAAAATTGCTGACGATCCACAAGCGAATCCAGCAGCAAGAAGACATGCAAAAGAAGAACTACATGAACTTGAAGAGTATGTCGAACATCATAAAGAAGAAATTCAGGCAGGCGATCATCATGATCCTAACGCTTTGGAATTATTTTGCGACCAACACCCAGATGAACCTGAGTGTTTAATATACGACGATTAATTAGATGTATCAACCATCAACAAATTTTTGGGGAAAAGATCCTATGAACTGGTGGATTGGTCAAGTGACCGATCCAGAGAAGGGAAAGTGGGGAGATTGTCTTGAAAGCACTCAAGCAGCGAATGGAGAGGAAATCAATGGTTTTAGATGCCGAGTTCGTATCGTTGGATATCATGATTGTGCAGATGATCTCCCTGATGAGGATTTACCCTTAGCACATATTCTACTGCCACCAAACACTGCAACCACTGGTGGTTGTGGAGAGACAGTGCAATATCAAGGTGGAGAAGTTGTTGTTGGATTTTTTATTGATGGTGAGGATGCACAACAACCAGTGATATTTGGAACTTTGTTCAAACAACCATTTATCCGTGATGAACTAACTACATCACAATTTAAAGCAAAGAAACAAACTTGTTTTGTGCCTTATACTCCACCAAAAGTAGTTCAAACATCTGGTAAACAAAATCAATATCAAGAATCACCTTGGCCTCGTGCATTTACAGCTGGTGAAGTTGCAAAAAGTATAGCTGCAAAACAAAAAGAGGCATCAACAAACATTGTTACTGATGCATTTAGTCCTTGTGAAGATAATGAAATATCAAAAATAAGTAATGCGATAAAAGATTTCACTCGAAAAATGGAGACTCTTCAAGACTTGAATGAATCTTCTTCATACATTGATCCGATATATGGGGGTATTGTTGATATTCAATCAGAGGTGCAGTTAGCGACAAATAGAATTCATAATTCAATGACGAAGTTAGTTCGTCGTGGTCGTTCATGGTTGATTCAAGATACTCTTGATAAATTAGACAAAAGAATGGAAGATAGTGTTGATAAATTTAATCAGGTTGTTTTAGGTCAGGCCACTAACGCACTCACAAGCGTGATTTTCTGTAACATAGAGAAAATACAGGATGGATTAGTTGATTATCTATCTAAAAGTCTAGAGAACATGATCGGACAAGTTTTAGATGTTCCCATTTGTGGGGTAGAAAATTTTATGAGTGACATGTTTGGACAGATCAATAATCTTTTAGATTCAAGTCTTGGTGGTATGTTTGACCAACTGAATAATATTCAAGGTGGTGGTATCGCACTTCCGAGTGAAACATTTTCTAAGGCAATTAGATTTGCAAACATTCTCACAAATGTTCTTGATTGTGATAAGGCTAATTGCCCTCCAGAACCAACATCATATTCTTCAAAGGGTGGTGTTTCAAAATCACTTGAAGATAGTTTTGATAATATAATTGATAAAGTTGGTTTGAATCAGAAACTAACTCCACTCATAGATAAACTTGACGATGCGATTGATGCTAGTCCATCAGCTCCTGATTGCAGCACTAACGTTCTTAAATGTGGCCCACCAAGAGTTGATTTTATTGGTGGCGGCGGCCAAGGTGCGAGTGGTACTTCAATTGTAAATGCTCTCGGACAGATAATTGGTGTTTCTATCAATGGGCCAGGATTTGGATTTGAAACTCCACCTCTACTTTCTTTCTTTGATAGTTGTGACAAAGGTTATGGTGGTGGAGGTTATCCAGTCATGGGGCCTGTTTCAAAAATTGCAGATGGAGCATCAGTATTTGTTGGCGGTGCTGGGGGAATACAATTGACATCAAATGGACTTGGAATCAATGCTGGTGGTCAAGGGGGAATACCAGTATTAACTTCCGATGGTAAAACAATTACGGTTGATGGCAATCTATTATTAGCTGGTAGTATTGGTGGAACACCTGTAAAAGCTGATAGTGTCGGTGGAATACCCATACTTGTTGATGGAGTTCCTGTCATAATTAATGGTCAGGGTGGTAAGGGTTTAAGTGCTGGTGGATTTCCTCTAGTTGTAGGTTCTACTAAAGATATCGCTGGTGTTGGCGCTGGCGCTGGTGGTGTTGGCGCTGGCGCTGGTGGTGTTGGTGGTGTTGGCGGTGTTGGCGGTGGTATTGGTCTTGCTGCTGGAGGTTTTGATGGTTTTAATGTAACTGTTGGTGGTGAGAGTAATGAAGATTTATTATACGTTCCTGATTCAAACGGAGATCAACTAGGAGTGGTTGGCACTGTAATCACTAGTCCTGGCCAAGAGTATCTACCAACTACAACAGAAACAACTCTTAATCCAGATGGAACTTTAACCGAAAAAGAAGTAATTCCTGACCCAAATGGAAATTATGATGGGAAAACCTCATATATTACTTCATTAGGTGATGTTGTTATTGATAACGTTGGATTTGGATATTCAGACGATGATACAGCGACAGTGAGTGGGGGTTCTGTTGGTTCTGCTGGTGGTACTTTGCCAGGCGGTTTGCCAGTCGGTGCAACTGGTGATACTTTGCCAGGCGGTTTGCCAGTCGGTGCAACTGGTGATACAATACAGGAGCCAGGTCAAGCTGAAGTTGAATTAAATATTCAAAACGGTTACATTGTGGGTGCAACAGTTGTGAATGGTGGTTCTGGATTCACTGCGCTTCCAGATATCACGATAAATAGCGATACTGGAGCTGGTGCTAAAATAAGACCAGTTCTTAAATTCACTAAGGTTGATGATGCATCTCAACTTGCTCAAGTAACTGAAAATGCAGTTGTGACTGTAATTAGTTGTATCGAAAAATAAATGTCAAAATCACCAAACGATAAAAAGAATATAGAAAGGCAGGCTAAGTTAAGGTATGCCATTCAGAGTGGTCAGAGTAGTATTCATGGTGATACAAACTATGAAATCCAAACTCAGGAAGCTCAGTCTTTTGGATTTTACGCCAGCACAGGTCAAGGTGCATCTGAGGGTGGTGGGCCTGGCACAGGTAAACATGTTTTATACACGCCAGGTTCTTCAACAGAGGTTCTTGGTGAGGGTTTAAAAGTTAGAAAGCCTGGTGATATATCACAACTACCAGCAAAGATTGTGAAGTGTAAAAGAGGTGATATGGTTTTTGAGTGTGAAAATGGTAATATATTATTGAGAGCAAAAAATATTTTTGTTGATGCAAATGGTGGTGGTCAAGATGGACAATTCACTGTAAAAGCAGAAAGAATTGCAGACATCGGAGCTCCAGACATTCGACTTCAAGGTGAAAAAATTACAGCAAAGGCCACTAAAGATATGACTGTAATTGCCAAAGGTCAATTTGAGCTTAAGTATGGTTTTATGGTCGCCGCATCTTTTGCTGATGCAAATTTTGGCGCTTTAACAAATAATTTAAAGAAAACTCAATTATCGACACAAAGATCATTATGAATATTTCTAGATTACAATCCGATAAAATAATTGTAGGAACTAATGATGTTTCCTACTCTGCACCTGATGTTGCTCCCACAGGAACTGCGGTGTTGAATGGCCCTGTTTATGTTGGAAAAACTGGTGCATCGCCAGGTTATGAAGCGGTTTTAAATGTAGCATCAAATTCTGCACCTCAAAATTCCCTCGATACTCAACCAGCTTGTAATGCACCTTTAGCTGTCAAGGTAGATGGTGACAGTAAATTTGTCGGTGATGGTAAAACTGGCCCTAATGCAATCACAGTTATAGGTGATATGTTTGTTAGTGGTGCAGTTGATTGTGGTAACAAGGGTAAACTTGCTGCTAGATTCGGTGCTGCGGATGCAAAACCAAAACCATTTGATTTAGTTCATCCTACAAAAGGAAAGGGTCATCGTCTTCGTTATGCCTGTATTGAGGGCCCAGAGGTAGGTGTTTATTATCGTGGTAGACTAAAAGAATCAAATGTAATTCAATTGCCATACTATTGGAAAGATTTAGTTCATGAAGATAGTATCACTGTTCAGTTGCAACCAATTGGATCAAATCAAAATCTTGTAATTCAAGAGTTTAATAATGAATTTATTGTTATCGCAGAAGATTCAACTAATACTGATTTGATTACTGACTTGTCAACTATTGATTGTTTCTATCATGTATATGGTGAGAGAAAGGATATTAATCCTTTGATAGTTGAATATGAGGGCGATAGTTGGGAAGATTATCCAGATCCAAACTTTGATCCAAATAAAGTTGATATGGATAAAAGAATATTTAATGACCCTCGTTTCTCTGGCCCACCTAACACTTACACAGCTTGAAAAAACTAATTTATACCGAGGAAAATTTTATTTCTCCTCATGAGTGTCAAGAACTTATTGAACTATCTAAATCAAATCCAAATGAGATGCCTTATGGTGGTGAGAATCGGGGTGGTGATACATACCTAACAACTCTTGACGGAATATACTTTGAATCACAAAAGAATAACGCTGTTGATAAAGTGACAAATGTTTGTAAGACGTTTGATCCGAGGGTAGTTATAGATTATGCTGGTGTGGTAAGATGGCCTTCTGGCACTTTCATGAGACCTCATATCGATCCACATAGGCCTAATCAAGAACCAGATTTATTTGCAGCAGTTCTTTATTTGAATGATGATTTTGATGGTGGTCATACTTGTTTTAATGAGTGTGAGATAAAACCAGAAACAGGTAAGTTACTTATCTTCTCAAATTCAATATACGAACATTCAGTTAGTAAGACTGTAAATGGTGAGAGATTTGTTCTTAGTATATGGTATAATCAATGAAGAAACTAATATATATTGAAGAGAATTTTATTTCTCTTGATGAGTGTCAAAGATTTATTGATTTATCTCTTGCAAATAAAGAAGAGAAAATTAATTCTAACAGTGAAGACACTTACTCAACCATTGTTGAATGGAAAAATCATGGAGCTTCATACTATGGTGGAGATGTTGATCCCACTGCTCCTTCTTTAGATGATGAAGTTGTAACTAGAGTAAATAGTATTTGTAAAAATTTTGATTCAGATGCTAATTTAGATTATGTGGGAGTGGTGAGATGGCCAATCGGCACGTTTATGAAACCACATGTAGACGATAACAATGTGCATAATCCAGATATGTTTGCTGCAATGTTATATCTAAATAATAATTTCTCTGGTGGATACACTTGTTTTGAAAATTTTGAAGTCAAACCAGAGCCAGGAAAACTCATAATCTTTTCAAATTCACATTATCTTCACTATGTAAATAAGGTTGAGAGTGCGGAAAGATTCGTTCTGTCATTCTGGTATAATTCATTGAATAAATAAACTTAGACAGAATCTGTAATTAGAGAAGAATAGGATGCCTCTTTCAAGACTGGAGAATTTTCTAAAGAATATACAAGGTAATGTTATCTACGTTGACCCCAACGAATTAGATGCGACTGATAGTATTGAAAACCAAGGAAACTCCCAAACACGACCATTTAAAACGATACAGAGAGCTCTGATTGAAGCTGCTAGGTTCTCTTATGTTGTAGGGCAGAGAAATGATAAGTTTGATTTAACAACCATAATCCTCGCTGCTGGTACACATACAGTAGACAACAGGCCAGGATTCATACCTGTAGATGTAAGTGGAAATGCAAGATATACAACAAGATTCGGACAAACAAACCAGATATTAAGTCCATTTGGATTAGGTAGTAACTTTGACTTAACATCACCTGATAACGAACTATTTAAATTGAATAGTGTCCGTGGTGGTGTCATTATACCTAGAGGTACATCAATTGTAGGTAAAGATCTTCGTAAAACAAAAATAAGACCAAAATATGTTCCAGATCCAGAGAATAATAATATAGATCCGACTGCAATATTCAGATTGACAGGTGCTTGTTATATCTCACAGTTCACTATTTTTGATGGTGATCCATCAGGTAACGTATATAAGGATTATACTTCAAACTTATTCACACCAAGTTTCTCTCACCATAAATTAACTTGTTTTGAGTATGCTGATGGTGCAAACGCAGTTCGTATTAAGGATAGTTTCATAGATGTAACTTCAACATCAACTGATCTTGATATGTATTATCAGAAAGTTGGTGATGTATATGACGCTGGTACAGGTAGACCAATTGAACCAGACTTCCCATCAGGTAGTCTTGACTTCCAAACAAGAGTTGAAGAATATCGTATTGTTGGTTCAAAAGGTCAACAGGTTGGTATTTCATCTATTAAGGCTGGTGACGGTGCAACTGCATCCACAACTGTCACTGTTGATTTAGACTCAACACTTACAGATCTTTCAATTGACACTCCTGTTCGTATCTCTGGTATTAGTACATCAGGATACAATGGTATCTTTGTTGTATCTGAAGTTGTTTCAAACACACAATTCAAGTATGTTGTAGGTGCTGCACCAAACAACCCACTACCAACACTGACAAGTGCAAACGTAAACATTGAAGTTGATACTATCAACTCTGCTTCACCATACTTGTTTAACTTATCGAAGAGATCAGTCTTTGGTATGAATGGTATTCACTTAGATGGATCAAAGGTAACTGGATTTAAGAGTGGATTACTTGCACAGTTTACAGGTAACGCACTTCAGAAGGATGATAAGGCATTTGTTCGTTACAACTCAACATCAGGACAGTATGAGGATTACACAAGTGTAGACAACTTACACTTAGACCCTTCTGCAATCTATCGTCCAGAATATGAATCAACTCATGTTCGTGCATCAAACGATTCAATTGTTCAGGCAGTTTCTGTATTCGCAATCGGACATAAGAGTCAGTATGTGGCTGATACAGGTGGTGAACTATCACTTGCAAACTGTAATGCAAACTTTGGTGAAAACGCACTTCTATCCGATGGATTTAAGAGAACAGCATTTACTCCAGACAACGCTGCATATATCACACATATCATTCCGCCAAAAGAAATCACAGACGGTAATGCAAATGTAGATTACTTATCACTTGATGTAGATAAAACAATTGGTGTGGGTGCATCAACAAGATTATATTTTGAAGGATTTACAAATAAGGATGCACCACCACCACATATTGTAGATGGATTTAGATTTGGTGCTGCGTTAGATGACAAAATAAGATTACAACTCAATGTTAATGGAAATGAAGGTGATTTCGTTTCTAAGATTGTGATGCCGACTGCAACTGGTATTACAACTCTCACAGGTGAAAAGAGATATGTTGTTGATAATGCTGTTGGTGTAAGTAGTATTAGTTCAAATATTATATCACTTAAAACAGATCATAACTTAATTACAGGTGAATCAATTCGTATCATTGCCAATGATGGTTTCCTACCTGATGGTTTAGAAGAGGATCAAGTTTACTTTACAATCAAAGGCAGCAATGATAATGATCTAAAGGTTGCAAGAACTTTAAATGACGCATTAGATGGCACAGCTCTTACTATCAATAACACTGGTGGTGAACTTGTGGTTGTTAGTCGTGTGTCTGATAAGAAGTCTGGTGACATTGGACATCCAATTCAATTTGATGATATAAACAAACATTGGTATGTTAATGTTTCAATTGAAGGAACTAATAATGAAATCTATCCTACATTCGTAGGTGTTGGAACAACTGCTCTTGGTACAAATACACCGAAGTCATTCTTCATAAGAAAAGAAAACTCAAGAAGTCTTGATGATTCAATTTATAAGTTTAGATATGTAATCCCTGCTGGAATTACAACTGCAAGACCACCAATCGAAGGTTATGTCTTACAAGAAACAAGTGATGTCACTGGTTCAACTGATGCAGAAATCACAACTACATCATTAACTAACATTGATGATCAAAGAAACTTCCACTTTATCAATGAGGCAAACTGGTCAAACAACGTTGCAACAGTGATGTCGGAAGAACCACATAATTTAACTGTTGGTTCTGTTGTCAATGTTAACCAGATTACATCTGCTGATAACGCCACTGGTATCGGTAGTTCTGGATTTAACGGAAGATTCTCAGTCATAGGTATTACAAGCGCAAGAGGATTCCAATATTCACTTAATGTAGATCCAGGCACATCAACTTTAGATTCACAAACAAGAACTGTAGCTAACTTACCTAACTTCTCGAAGAGTGAATATGCACAGAGTTTCTACATCTATGAGTCAGAAGAGATAAAAGAACATATTACAGGAGAACAAGATGGTGTCTATCACTTGACCTGTCTTCATTATGATGTCAAACCAACCGTATCGCCATTTACAAACTATAAATTCAGTCAACCAGTTAAAGATTTATATCCGCAGGTTGACCGAGATAATCCTGTATCAGATCCTGATGTTGCTATCAGTCACGCTGTATCAAAAACAATTGGTAAAGTCGCATCAAGTGATTTAAAGAATAGTCTTACTAAAGATACACAAAATAAATTCTTACGACAAAACGGTATTAGTGTAGGAATTACAAGTATTGTTTCTGACAATGGCGCTGGTCTTGCTCACACTGCATACTTAACTGTTGAACATAATTTAAATTCAATTCTGTCTGTTGGTATCGGATCATCAGGTATTGGATACGGAGAAGGTTCTGCAACAACACTACATGGTGCAAAACTTGTCGGTGTTGGTTTAGGTAGTACAGCGAGTGGTGGTGCAACTGCAAACATCACAGTTGATGCTCGTGGTGGTATCACTGGAGTCACTATTGTAAACGGTGGTGGTGCATACGGTATCGGTAACTCTGTTCAAGTAGTTGGTGTTACGACTTCTGCTGGACATGTTGTTGGTGTCTTAACAGTTACGAGTGTTTATGATGCGACTGATCAAGTTGTGCAGATCGCTGGTATTCGTTCTGATACTAACTTAAAACTGAATAATACATTCCGAGTCACCGCAACACCTAGTCCTAAACAGGTATCGTTCGCATCTACGGAAGTCATCGATTTTGGTAGATCGTTAGGAGGAAGTAGTAATAATATCACAGTTGGTTCTGCAACGTCAGATGCCACAATGGCGTTTGTTGGCCCTGCAATTGGTGTCACACAAATTTCATACGACATTACAACTGGTATCGCAACAGTTGGAACTGGTATCACAGCACATGGATTACTCGCTGGATCTAAAGTTAAATTAGCTGGTGCTGGTCAAACTGTATATAATGGTGTCTTTATCGTTCAAGAAAACGTAGGACTCAACACATTTACAGTTAATATTGGTGTATCCACTGTATCCGCACCAACTTTATCTGGAACCGTATTTGGATTCCCTGGCGGATATTCATCTGCTGATGGTGCGATCAGTGCTGATGATGAGAAGATTGGAAGTAGAATGTCTAATTTCTTTGTTGGAATCACTACGACACTCTCTGCTGGTATTACATCCACATCATCTTCAATCAGTATCTCAGATGCCACTGCAAGTGGATTGAATATTGGTGATTACATTATGGTTAATGATGAGATGATGAGAATCAAAAACACATCAATCAATGAAGTGTTTAGAGGTGTGTTCGGAACTAAGTCAACAAACCACATATCAGGAACACAGATTAAGAAAGTTCGTGTAGTTCCTGTTGAATCAAGAAGAAACTCATTGATTCGTGCTGCGAACCAGACATTTGAATATGTTGGATTTGGTCAAGGTAACTACTCTGTTGCTTTACCAGAGAAACAAACGAAGGTTCTATCTACAGAAGATCGTAAGTTAGGACAAACACAGAAGAGAGGTGGAGGACAAAACTTCTACACAGGTTTAAATGACGTTGGTGAATACTTCATTGGTAACAAGGTCATTAAAGGAACAACAGGTGAAGAAGAAATATTTGATGCACCTATCACATCTGTAACTGGTGAAGGACATGATGTTTACAAGACAGATACAGATGCAATCAAAGTCACTGGTGGTGCAAACAAAGATGTATTATCTGAGTTCAATGGCCCATCAATCTTTACTAATAAGGTAACATCCACATCTGTTGATGGTATTGAGGCAGTATCATTACAATTACAGGGTGATGGTAAAGTTGCAAGAAAGATTACAGTCGGAATCGCAACACCATCAGTCGGTGGTGCTGCTGGAGATGTGGTTCTCACTACTAAACCATCAGAGTCTGGTTACGCTGGTTGGGTCTTCACTACACAGAATACTTGGAGAAAGTTTGGTCTAGTATCGAAAGATGAAGACTCAGTTGTTGTAAGTGTCGATAAGATCGGCATTGGCACTACAAATCCATCTCAAGAACTCGATGTCAATGGTAGTGTCAACATCACAGGTGTTTTAACTGCTACCTCATATGGAGATATAATCTCATCTGGAATCGTATCTGCAACTGAGTTTTCTGGAGATGGATCCGCACTTACAGGTGTAATTGGAATCGGATCTGGTTTTACAGTTTTAGATAGTGGAAGTTCAGTTGGAACTGCAGCGACTGTAAACTTTGCTGATAATCTAACTGTTCAATTCTCAACTGGTATTGCAACAGTTGTTGGTGCTGCTGGAACAGACAATATCATCACAGATAAGTTGAATGTTACAGGTATTTCAACTCTACAAAATGATGTTTTAATTGGAACTGGTATTACTCTCAGTCCAGACGGTGATTTATTCACAACTGGTATCGCAACAGTCGGTGGTTTAAATGTAAATGGTGACATCACATATGATGAGGTGACTGGTAGAAACTTAAATGTATCAGGAATCGCAACAGTTGGATTTATTACTTCATCAAACGCCTTCTATACTGGAGTTGTAACTGCAACCACATTTGTAGGTGATGTCACAGGTAATGCTGATACTGCAACCACATCATCAAATCTTGCTCTTACTGATGAATCATCAGATACAACATGTAACGTATTGTTTGCTACAGCGCCAACAGGAAACTTACCACCCAAGACTGGAACAAATCTTACATTTAATTCCAACACAGGTGATCTTGCAGCAACAAGTGCTACATTTGAACATACATTTGTTGGATCTGCTGTTACAACCAGTGAATCTGGAATCAACGTTGTTGGTGTTGTTACTGCTACTACAGTTAGAACTACAACTGGTATCACATCCACAAGTTTGAAAGTTGGTGATGGTGTCACAATCAGTGGTGATGGAGATATAATCACAACTGGTATCACGACAATTGGTAAGAGAATTCTTGGAATCTCTACAAACAATATCATACCATTCTTATATAATAACTACTCAGATTTACCATCTGCATCAACATATCATGGTGCATTTGTTCATGTTCATGTCGCTGGTAAGGCATTCTATGCACACGCTGGTGCTTGGACTCAGTTAGTCAATGTAGGATCAGAACTTACAGTCGGTCTTGGAACTGAGAAATACAATGTTGGTATTCTAACTGCAAGCACAATTAAAGTCGGATCTGGTGTGACACTCAGTTCAGATGGAGACGCATTTGTAAGTGGTATTTCAACCGCAACCAAGTTTGTTGGTGATCTATCAGATGCAGTGACATCTAGATGGACATTAGGTGCAAACGGCACTAGTCACTATACATTCACAGGGCCTGGTGGATTAAGTAATACAGACGACCCAACCATTTATATTGCAAGAGGACAGACGTATGAGTTTAATAATCAGTCTGGTGGAAGTCATCCGTTCCATATACAGACAAGTTCTGGTGCTTACAATGCAAGTAATCTTTATACCACAGGAGTTACGAATCCTGGCGCAGCAACTGGAGTGATTAAATTCGCAGTTCCATTCTCTGCACCAAACACATTGTATTATGTTTGTCAGAATCATTCAAACATGGCTGGAACAATAGTCGTCTATCCAAGCATCTAATCTCATAAATAAAAAGAAAAGGGTGGAGAGTGAAACCCAATGGCAGTAAATAAGAATTTTGTAGTCAAGAATGGCTTAGAGGTTGATACCAACACCCTCTTTGTGGATTCAGCTAACAACAGGGTTGCGATAGGTACAACAGTTCCTACCGCAACTCTTGACGTTCGTGGAAAAATATTATCAGATAGTCAGGTAGAAAGTTTTGTAGGTAAGTTCGTAGGTATCGTTACTGCTGGTGCAGTCGGTGTTACCACAATGACTGCTGGTGCTGCAGTCATCTCAGGAGTTGCAACGGTTGGATTTATAAGTGCCACATCATTGAACGTTGTCACAGGATTTTCAACAGTTCAAGCTTTTTCTTCAAAAGATCTAACTGTTTCAATTGGTGCAACAATATCTGGTGATCTAAATGTTGGTGGTGCTGCGACAGTTGGTGGTGCATTAACAGTCACTGGTTCATCCAAATTACAGGATACACAGGTTGGATCAGCTCTTACAGTCACAGGTATATCAACATTCACAGGTGCATCTAAGTTTGCAAACACGGCAAGATTTGAGAAAGATATCGCAGTTGGATCTGCTGCAACTGTTGGTGTTCTAACAGTCACAGGTAACGCTTACTTTAATGGTAATGTTGATATTGGTGGTGACATAACCTTTGATGAGGTGAATGCCAGAAACCTAAATATATCAGGAATATCGACACTTGGATTTGCTACTGCTGCAAATGCATATGTTGCTGGTATGACAACCACTCATCTATTGAATGTTGGTTTTGGTGCAACAATGGTGAAGGTGCAAGGAACACCAGCAACCAGAGTTGGTATCAACTCAATCGGCCCTGCATTTACTTTAGATGTAGATGGTGATTCAAATGTCACAGGCACAGTTCGTCAGGCTGGAACTAGCGTCTTGACCACAGCGAGTGGTGACGCAACTGCTCTTGCAATCGCTTTAGGATAATCAGAAAATGGCAAACACGTTTAAATTAAAAACAAAAGCAAATGTGGGAGTGACCACAGTAGGAATTTATACTGCTCCTGCCGCAACAACAACTGTTGTGATTGGTATCACACTTGCAAATACATCTGGATCTGGTGTCAACGTAGGAGTTGGAATCACTCGTGCAGGCACAACTGAGGATGTTAAGTTACTTAAGAATGCTCCTATTCCACAAGGATCATCACTTGAATTTATGGGCGGAAATAAAGTAGTATTAGAAGCAACAGATACAGTGACAGTCGATAGCGACACAAACAATAGTGTTGACGCTTCACTAACAATTATGGAGATTACATAACGTGGCACTCACTAAAATTACAGGTCAGGTTATTAACAATACCACTGACTTAGTGGTAGGTGTTACCACTGTTGGTGGTGGATTAAGTGCTACCGACGGATTTTTTAGTGGTATTGTAACCTTTAGTGGTGATGTAAGTATCGGTGGAACATTAACATACGAAGATGTAACAAATATAGATTCAGTTGGTTTGATTACTGCTCGAAACGGTATTGTAGTTGGTAGTGGTATAACTTTAAGTAAAGATGGTGATGGATTCTTCACAGGTGTTGTAACTGCAACAAGTTATTCTGGTGATGGTTCAAATTTAACAGGAATTGATGCAACACAGATAGTTACAGGTAACACAAGTGTTCAAACTGTTGATACAGGTTCAGATGGACATATTAAATTCAATACTGAGGGTAGTGAAAGACTTCGCATCAACTCAGCGGGGAATGTCGGCATCGGAAGTGCATCTCCAGCTGCTATTCTTGAAGTTCAAAAGAATGGTATTCCAGCAATCATATCAAATTATGACAATCAAAAACACATTCGGATGACTGTTGGTGGCAGTGGTGGTGGATTCTCTCAAACTACTGGTAATTTCTTCGCTTTTCAACATCAACCATATGCAGATAGAGGAACTGATAATAATTTAACAGAAAGAGTTCGCATCGAAGAAGGTGGAACTCTCAAAGTTAATGAGAACTTAAGTGTTGCTGGTATTGCTACAGTTGGATCTGCTGTCACAATCTCAGAGTCAGGTATTGAAGCATCAGGTATCGGAGTTACGATTGCGAGTCTAAATGGCGGTCAAACAAGTATGAACCGCAACATGGTGAAAAATGGAGCTATGGTGATATCTCAACGTGGGACAAATGCTTTAACTTGGGGACAGGGTAATGCTTATCAAATTGATACTATGCGTGGTAGAAATAATGGTGGTGAATTCAGCATGCAACAAATGACAGATGATGCTCCAGCAGGAACTGGATTATATTATTCACTAAAGTGTCAGGTAACATCAGCTGATACAAGCGTTGGTGCTACTGAATATAATACTGTGGTTCATATTGTTGAGGGTTTTGATTTTCAACGAACAGCATTTGGAACATCAGGAGCAAAAACTCTCACATTAAGTTTTTATGTAAAAAGTAATCTCACTGGAGCATTTACTGGTTCTTTTGTTAATGTTGGTAATAATAGAAGTTTAGCATATAATTATACAATTAATTCTGCAAATACTTGGGAGAGAAAAGTAATTAATGTTCCTGGCGATACATCTGGAACTTGGAACAAAGGTGATAGTGTAGGAGTAAAGATAATTTTTGCTTTAAAAGTTGGATCTAGTTTCCAAACTTCAAATGCGGGTGTTTGGGAAGCAACAGAATCAATGGGCACAACCTCTGGTCAAAATTTAATGGCAAGCACTTCTAACAACCTTTACCTCACAGGCATACAATTAGAGGAGGGAACCGAAGCCACACCATTTGAACATGTTCACTATAGTGAGGTACTCCGACAATGCCAACGTTACTATTGGCAAGTAAATGATAATAAGTACAGACGAGTTGGTGGTTATAAAAGATCAGACAGTAACGTACACTTTGAAATGCAATCACCTGTTCCTATGAGAGTTGCACCTACACCAACTCTGTCAGATGGGGGTATATTTACAGACTTCCACTCTAATTTTGGTAGTACTCAAAGTAGCCCTCAAATTACTGAGTGGGATGTGAATACAGGAAAAGGACTACTAGTAATATCATCCACTTATGCTTCTACAAATCTCTTTATTCCTTCTTGGGAAGGATATCAATTACAATTATCATCGGAGTTTTAATTGACATCATCAAAACTATGATATATAATAGAGATAAAATTATTTTTTAATTATGTCGGAAGTAGTCGATCATCAAACTCATCTTAAGTCACTTGCTGAACAACAAGTTGCACTTTCTAACGAGATTGAAAGCAAAAAAAATTTATTAATGAAAGTCACAGGTGCGATTGAGTATCTTACAGAAATTGGTGTGACTTTACCAAAAGAGGAGGAAACAACTCCAGAACCAGAAGCACCCTCAGAACCAG
>Ga0209348_1000545_pt1 | contig 19447 bp, 21 predicted proteins | sample ETNvirenome_2_30_FD_184065 | JGI IMG/M metagenome (GOLD analysis project Ga0209348, IMG submission 184065) | Marine viral communities from the Pacific Ocean - ETNP_2_30 (SPAdes) (version 2) | ecosystem: Environmental > Aquatic > Marine > Oceanic | place: Pacific Ocean | collected 2013-06-22
TTTGGAACATAATCCTGACTATGGTCGTTGTACCATTCGGTTGGGCATTTAACAAGATGTTCCAAGAGGTAAAACGAATACAGATACTCTTGAACAAGACACGAGAAGAGTATGCACGTAAAGATGATGTAAAAGATGATATGCACGAGTTGATGGATGCAATCAGAAGATTAGAAGATAAGTTAGACAAAGTATTGATGGGAAGTAGATAATGGCAACATTGCAACAATTACCACCTGAAGGACAACAGGCTATAGCAAAATCATTAGGTTTCAAGGGAAACATGAATGACTTTCCTAAGTATTTAATGTCTAATCAAAATGTGGCTAGTCAGTATTCTGCCCTAGAAGATGCATTTCAAAAACATCAAATGTTTGCTCAACAAAAGAAAATGGGCATGGCAGAAGGTGGTATGCCTACGATGAGTAATATGCCTATGATGGGTAGATTTGAACAAAGACAACAACAAGATACTATTGGTGGTTATGTACCACCACCTGTGCAATCATTTCAAGAGGGTGGAACACCTGACCCAAGAACACTACCTACAACTCAAACTCCTGATACTCCTGTGTCCACAGGAGCTACTATAGGAGATGTATCTGCCCAAATGTTAACTTCACCTACTTTACCTACAGGAACAGATGTTTCTGTGGTAGGTGTTACACCAACTATGGGTCAAGACTTACCTGCAGGAGCAGGACAAGTTACAGGACAAGTAGCACTTCCTAGTGCACAAGCAGGTACTGCAACTGCAATGCCTATATTAGAAACTGAACCTGCTCAATTACAAGCACAACAGGCATCTACTGCAATTAATACTGCATTAGAAAAAACACAAGCAGCACAAGGAACACTAGACCCTAGAACACAAGTGACTGCACAACAACAAACTGCAAGTTCAATATCACAATTACAAGCTGCTCAAGGTGTAGCAAGTCAAATGACAAATCCTGTACAAAGAAAAATACAGGAAGGTGAACTTGTTACTCCAACTGCTAACGCACAAACTGCAGCTACATTTACTGAACAGATAGAAGCAGCGACTGCAACGCCTAGTCAAAAAGCAACTGTGGCAGGACAACTAGGAGATTTAACTGCTAACTTTGATGCAACTAATCCACCTGCGTGGGCAGCAGGAGCAATCAGAGGTGTACAAGCAGTTATGCAACAGAGAGGCTTGGGTGCTTCTAGCATTGCAGGACAGGCACTTATACAAGCTGCTATGGAATCTGCTTTACCTATTGCACAAGCAGACGCACAATTACAAGCACAGTTTGAAACACAAAATTTATCTAACAGACAACAAAGAGCTATGTTAGCTGCTCAACAAAGAGCACAGTTTATAGGTCAAGAATTTGACCAAGGATTTCAAGCAAGAGTTCAGAATGCTGCAAGAATAGGTGATATAGCTAATCAAAACTTTACTGCAGAGCAACAGATAGGATTAGAAAATAGTAGAGCAGTAAATACTATGAATCTAAATAATCTATCTAATAGACAAGCCATAACAATAGCAGAGGCATCTGCACTAGCTAACTTAGATTTATCTAGTTTAAATAATAGACAACAATCTGCAGTGCAAAATGCACAATCCTTTTTACAAATGGATATGGCTAACTTATCTAATCAACAACAAGCAAATATGTTTAATGCACAACAAAGAATACAATCTTTGTTTACAGACCAAGCTGCTGAAAATGCTAGTAGACAGTTTAATGCTACCTCTCAAAATCAAGTTGACCAATTCTTTGCATCTCTAGCACAACAAGCTAATCAGTTTAATGCCACACAGATGAATGCTCAACAACAATTTAATGCAGGACAAACTAATACTATTGAAAGATTTAACGCAGAGATTAACAATCAACGTGACCAATTCAATGCACAGAATCAGATGGTGATAGCACAGTCAAATGCTAATTGGAGAAGACAAATAGCTACTGCAGATACTGCAGCTATAAATAGAGCTAACGAATTAAATGCACAAAACCTATTAGGATTAAGTAATCAGGCATATAATAATTTATGGCAATATTATGGTGACACTATGGAGTGGGCATGGACATCTGCAGAGAATGAAAGAAGTCGTGTTATACAGTTAGCATTAGAGCAACTTAAAGCAGATGCTGATAGAGATATAATGCAATTAAAGAATGATTATAGTTCTTCTACAGGTTTTGGTAAACTTATTGGTTCGTTCTTAACTGCAGACGCAGGTAGTGTTGCAGGTTCACTGATAGGAGGATTGTTTTGATAAATAGAATTAACCCTGCTTTTATAGCATATAATAATATGGCAAGTATAAAATTTATGCCTACAGAAGATAAAGGGACAGGTTTACTGCAAAGAAGTATGCGTGATAAAAAAATGAATATGAATAATCCTGCTATGAGAGTTGTAGATTATATGAATAAAGTAAAAGAGATGAAAGAGGCTTTAAATGGCAGAGATGAATCCTGATATACCTGAAGTTGTACATGATGGTCCTATTCCGGGTCAACATTTAACAGGACCTTTTGGTGATAGACCTTGGCAAAATCCATCACAATATTCTACAGTTGAAGAGGCACTTGAGTTTTATATTCCAAGATTAATGGATGAAACTTTTGCAGACCAACTTATAGATGTTATTGAAATGGGTGTGCCTTTGACTGCAATAGCTAACTCTTTGCAACTTGCTTCTGTAATGGAAGGTAAACACAGTATTGATGTGGGTATATTGCTTATGCCTTTATTAATAGAGATGTTAGAATTAATTGCAAAAAATGCAAAAGTAGATTATAATAAGGGCACAGAATTAAAAGATGTAAAAGAAGTATCAGACGTAAAGTTAGATAAAATTGTTTCTAAGATGAAAGGTGAAAACCAAGAAGAAGAGATGCAAGAAGATACTATGGAAGAAGAACAAGAAGAAGAAATAACTGAAGAACCTATGGGACTAATGGCAAGGAGAACAGGATAATGGCATTTAATTTTGCAGCATTTGCTTCAGGTTTTGCAGAACAAGTTTCTGAATCTATTGATGAGGATAGCAAAAGAGTTAAACTCATATTAGACAAAGCATGGGATAAACACACTGAAAGATTTATATCCAAACGAGACAAAGAAGAAAAGAAAGCAGAGTTGGTAGAACAAGTTCTTAAAAAGATAGGTGGTTATACTAACAATAATGCAGACGTTGCAGCTTCTATATTTAATAAATTAGGTGGTGATGTAGAATTAGCAAATGATTGGCTAAAAGGTGCAAGTCAAGTAACTTCTGTGTCAGGGCAATCTTTACAAGAATTAGGTTATATAGATTCATTACCTGACGATTTTAAGTCTTCAGGTATGACTATGAGTGATTATGCTAAATCGTTTGGTAAAGGTGTTACATTTGATAAGGAGACACCTGAATTAGCAGGTATGTTGACTAGACCTGATGCAATAGGTGGTTTAGGAGAAAAGAGAGTTACCTCTGATTTTGCTAGAAGAGCAGAAAGATTAAGAAAAGCAGGATTGATGCCTGAAGGGTTTGTAGCTCCTAAAGTTGATTATGCTGATATTAATGTAGATTTATCTTTAAAGAATGTAATGCAATCATCTAAAGATACTAAAAATATATTAGCTAATTTAATATCAAGAGCACCTGATGGTCCTAAAAAAGCATTACTACAATCACGATATGATGAATTAGCAGATATAGAATTTGAGGCAAAAGGAATTGACCAAAGTGCTAGGGATACTATGAATACAAAGTTTAATGATTTTTTGAAACGTGAAGCAGCACAAGCCAACCCTGAAATAACAGGTGTAGATATTACAATTAAAATTGGCTCAGATGGTAAAACAGTAGAGGCATTTGAAGTAAAAGATGTAGCAAAATACACTGCATGGAAAAAACAAAACATTGAAAAGTTAGGTGGTCAATATAGTGAGGGTTTTAAAGGACAAGAATTAAAAACATTTAATAATGTCTATAAATTAAATACAGTTAATTTACTAGCAGTTGATGAAGCAACAAAAAATAATGAAGTACAAAATATTGTAAAAAAACCTAGTGATTTAATAAAAGAATATAATGAAGGAAAAACTATAACTATTACACAAGAATTATTGGATGCTTATCCTAACTCTCCTACGTTAAAAGGAAAACAAGTAGGACAAACTTTAACCATGCCAAAAGCTCCTAAAGTTAAAGGCACAGTTAGAGGTCCTGCATCTCAAGGTGTAAACTAGGTAGTGTAAACATGCAAACCTTACAAGATAATGACCCTTTTAAAGATGCCATCGTAGGCGATGTAATACCTCAAGAAGATGACCCTTTTAAGGATGCTATTATAGGAGAGCAACTTGCTCAAGAAGATGACCCATTCAAGAATGCTAAAGTTAAAAATAGCGAAGTAGATTTTGATGAGGAAACATTTACCTATGAAGCATTTCAACAATCCCCCCAACTAAGAGAAGCAGCTATACGTTTTGCTAAAGAACGATTAGGCTTTGAAAATCCCACATCCGAAAGAGCAGTAGATGAAGTTATAGAACATTTTCGTGATTTTAACGTGAATGAGTTGACTGCTGCAGGAGATTGGAATTATGTTAGTGCTCTCAAAACAGACAAAAAACAACAACAATTAGACGATTACAAAACTTTGTATCAGGCTTTTGATGCACTACCAATGTTTTCAGGTGGTGTTGGTCAAACTGTTGGCGATTATTTAGAGGGTTTAGCAACTGCACCATCAACATATTTAGGTTTAATTATTCCGGGATATGGTAAAGTTGCAGGAGCAGCAGCGACTGCTACATCAAGATTAGCCATAGGCAGATTACTAAACTATGCAGCACAAAGACCTATTCGTAGCACTGCAGTCATTGAAGGTGTAAGTGCAATAGCAGGTGATGTTGCAGGACAAAAAGCATTAATAGAAGCAGATGTTCAAGATGAATATGATGGTGCTCAAACTGCTTTAGTAGCAGGTATATCTGCTGCGTTACCTGTAGCAGGTGCTTTATTTGAAGTAAAAAGACAAGCAGTTAAATACATAGAAAGAAACACAGGTGATTTAGTAGAAGAAAGTTTAGATGCAGTAAAGAAAAGAAGAGATAAAGCAGTTGGTAATGCTAAACAAACTATATCAAAAAAGGGTGGAGCATCTCAAAAAGTAAAGGAAAAATTAAATGCTTTAAATGAAGAAATGGTGGAAAAAGGCAGAGAAACTTTAGGTGATATGGCTAAAATGCAAGACGTAGATTCTCCTATAAGACTCGCAGTAAAACCTGAAAAAATGGAACAAGTTACTGCTGCTCTTACTGATATACTAGAGGCTTCAGGTGGATTAAAAGAAGGAGAAAGAATCACTGAGGGTTTAGCTAGAACATTAAGAGGATTAAGAGACACTGATGGTCTTGCCCTTAATAAAGTAAGTGAAGTGTTTGATGATACTTTAGTAAAATATAATTTAACTTTTGATGATTTAGCTAACATAATCATGTCAGATGTATCAGACGCAGCTAGAACATTACAAAGAGCAGGTCAAGCTAAAATGAGTCTTAAAGCTAAATTAGGCAATTTTAGTAAAGCATTAAATGACGTAGCTGATTATGATTTATTTGGTTTTGAGTTTGAAGTTAGAGAAGCACAAAAGAAAATGGCAAAAGCCATTAAAGATAATAATGTAAGAGAATTTACACATCAAGCAAGTATTGGTGCAGAACTTGATGCTGCTCGTTTGGCATTTATGACATCTCAAACTGCAACGACTGTTAGAAACGTGGCATCAGGTGTCGCTAGGGTTGGCTTTGATACTTTAACTAGAGCCATGGATAGAGGACTTAGAAAAGTCACAGGACAAAATATTACAGACGCAGGGCAAGAAGATATATTAGCAATTGTTATGGGTATAACTAATAAAAAAGAAGCTGCTGCGATAGAGCAAATATTTGCATTAGGATTTGAAAAAGAAGCCACTAGATTATTCAGACAACTACAAGATATTGGAGATTTATCTGTACGACCAACAAAAATGACTAGATTATCTAATTTTTCTAGGCAAATAAATGGATTAAATACTATATCAGATAACGTATTTAAAAGAGCAGCTTTAGTAGGTAATTTAAAAAGAGAACTAAACGAATTATATAGTAGAACATTAAAAGACAAAGATGCTTTTGAAGCATTTGGTAAAAAATTTGGAAAAAATCCTGAAGCAGAAGATTTTAATTTAGTTCAAATAATTAAAGATGGTAGATTCAATGATGTGTTTGGAAGTAAAGGTGGACAAGAGGCACTAAAAAAAGCTGTTGATGAAGCACTATATTTTACATATCAAAAACAACCTGATAGCGAATTAGGAAGAATGATTATCAATGGTATACATAAAGTGCCTTTTTTAGGAACTTCTTTTATACCTTTTCCAAGATTTATCATGAATGCCATGAAATTTACTCTTGAATATTCTCCTGTGTATCTTACTTATGGTAAAGGTAGAAACGAATTATTTAACGTAGTTAAACCTTTAGTAGGCATGTCAAGAGATGAAGCTATAACTTCATATAATAATGCTTCAAAAGGGATTATAGGGACATCCTTCTTATTGGGAGCAGCAGCCTACAGGGATAGTGAATTTGCAGGAGAAAAGTGGTATGAGGGTAAAACAGCAGATGGTAGCACTTTTGACATGAGACCATTCTTTCCTGCAGCACCTTATCTTTTTTTCGGAGATTTATTACTGAAATCATATAAAAATATAGTAAAAGGTGAGAATGTTCCTTTGTTTGGTGACAGACCCATAGTGCAAGATGCTATACAGGCATTGACAGGAACACAATTTAGAGCAGGTATGGGTTTGTATGCACTTGAGAATGCTGTGAGTGATTTATCTAAAGAAACAGGAGATGAGGCATATGAAAGAATACAAGAGCTTCTTGTTAATTTAGGTGCTAACTTAGTTAATACTTACTCCATACCTCTGACTGCAGGACAAGACTTGTATAACACATTTTTAGCACCTGATGATGAAAGAATAATTAGAGAAACAAATAGCAAAAATATGCTTGAATTATTTTTAAATAAATCATTATCAAGACTTCCCGGAAATTATGCACTACAAGAAAAAATAGAAGAGTTATCAGGTGGAGCATATAAAGCACCAAGACCTAGAAAGCCATCTAAAAAAGAAGGACTTCAAAGAAGAGTTACTCCAATCACTAGACAGACTTTTGGTTTGTTAAAAAGAGAAAGAAAAAATATATTTGAAAAAGAATTAGATAGATTAGGCATGACATCACCACAAGTGTATGGGAGTAGAAGTGAAGTGCCTGAATATGATGACACTTACAATACATTGGTGAGTTCTTTTGTAGATGAAAAGATTATACCTTATATTAAAAGTGATAAGTATAAAAAGTATAATTCTAATCCACAATTTCAAGCATTTATATTAAAGAAAAAATTAAGTGAGTTTAAACAACAAGTTAGTAAAGCATTGAGAAGCGAAAGAACTACTAATGAAATGAAAAAAGTTTATGGTTTTAATCCAAGAGCTGCTTTATTATTTAATAGAATGCCAACTGCAGTAAAAAACTTAGCTAAAGATTTATATCATAGAAAAAGAGGAGAGCCTGAAGGAGACCAAAAGTACGACTTTGATGAATTATATAGAATAGCTAAAGGTGCAGATGCAGATGCTGCAAATAAAGTAGAAGAAAAATTTTAAATAAATAGATACCTCATGATTCCCATAGCTAGTGAAGCACAAGCTACCACATTAACAGTAAGTAAGGCTCTATCGTGCCAAAGATAAGCCATACCTGCTAACATCCCTGTGCCTACACAAGATGCAACTAAATCATAAAAGGGCAACACACCTGCTGCCCTACATATTATTCCTGACATAATTAACATAGAACCTGTCCACTTTAAATACCACGATAAATCATGGACAGGTGTAACTTTATTAACGAGTGTCTCCTGAACCTTGTAACTTTCCCCTTTGCTTTCTGTCATTTAGTTTCTCCAAATTATTTTCCATTATCTTGCCAAGATTCACACCTAACTCGTTAGCTAACATGGCACAATACCAAAGCACATCTCCTATCTCTGATGCTACATTTGATTCTGTGCCATCACGTATGTGTTTCTTTACTTTACCTGCGACCTCTCCTGCTTCACTAACGAGACCAAGAGATAGATAAGCTATGGCATCTCGTTTAGGATAGATGGCAGTAGACTTACATTTCTCTTGATACTCATTAGCAGTTATCATACTTTTGTTATGCAACTGCATGAACCTCTTGGCTTCTTCTTCTAGCTTCTTCACGTTTTACTTTCTCCAACTGTTTGGCATAGGCAAAGTTATATCCTCTTTGCCACTCTCTGTGTTGCATAGTGTTTGTATGATAGGGACTTTCTGTACATATAATCTTAGCACTTTTCTTGCCAACATTTCTTATGTATTGTTTACCTTTAAAAGCATTGACCCCACGTTCAAACTGAATACGTAGGGGTGCATCATACTTACTTAGATTTGGATTCCTTTTTTTCTTCTGCTTCATTAGGTTGTCTCCTTTCTAAATATTTTATTATCATTGATAATCTATCATCATACTTACCAATCTCTCCTATCTCTTTGTCCATAGCTTCTATAATATCAGAGTGTTCTCCAATACCTGTAGACCTACTTAAATATATCTCTACGTTAGCTATGTGTTTATTTATATGTCCCACATAATAGGACTTCAAAGCTGATAATAACATTTCTCTCATTAGTTTTTCCTTTCTATTTATTTTGCTTCAATATCAACGATTTCACAAGCACCTGCAGTACAAGCAAGTTCTTTGCTCCCACTAGTTGTATCTTCTTTTTCAAAGTCTTGCAACTTACTCCAATCTATAGCAGATGGCATAACTTTTGTCAAGTTATTATATTCGTCTTCATTGATGTCTTGATAAGGAGCTTGTTTATATGTATGCTCACTAAAAGGTAAAAAAGATATACCTGACACTTCATCAAAGTTATCATATACCCATGCTCCAACTCTCATCCATTCATGCTCCTTCACAGATATAGTCACAGATGGTTTATGCTCACACCAATATCTTTGAAACAATAACCAATAGTCTAACTGTTCTATTGCAGTCATCTCAGTTCTAGTGATAGCACCTGATGGTGACTTCATAGGAAAGCTAAATACAGTTGTGCTATCAGGTTTCATAACATCAGGCTCTGCAGGAATACCACTTTCTTTCATAAACTGTGTAAGTGGGTCTTTGTTGTCGCCACGAACAGTTCTAACATAAAAAGGATTATGTCTTGCATGTATACCTGATGCACTGTCAACTAATTGACTAACTGTACCACTAGGTTTGATACACGTTATAGCAGTTGATTGTGGTATGCCTAAATCTTTAGCAATCTTCTTGTTAGTTTCTACTGCAACTTCTTTTAGTAATTGTAAATTAAATTTTAAATTACTATTATCAGGAGACAAAACAGGACAATCAAGTATACCTGTCAATGATACACCTAATAATCTTTCATCTTCTGTATTTTCTTTCCATACTTTTCTAAGATATTTAAATTTAGTAAGTGTAGATTGAAATGTACCAAGAATAGTAGACAGTCTAACTTTTTCTTTTAATTGCTCTATGTCATCTGTTTCTCTACAAACAACCTCTGTAAGATTACAGAATTGATAGGGTCTAAGTATAATTTCACTACATGGATTACAACCAAATTCATAATTAGTTTCTCTTCTACCATTCTCTGCTGCTTTTACTTTAGCAGATTGACGATTAAATATACCACGTTCACCTGACTTTGATTCATACAAAGCAGTCCACTCTCTCATAAATGTACCCATCTCAGGCTTACCTTTAAATGCTACAGAGTTATTAGCTAGTGCTCTCTGTCCTTCATTCTCCCACCATTGACCTGATTTAGCATGACGCATTTGGTCATCACCTAAGTTTGACAAAGAGATGAGAGCAGAACGTCTAACACCACCAACAACTACAACTTCTCCTATCTTGCACATAATATCATGACACTCAATAGGGAATAGTCTTCTGCCTTTTGCATTGGTAAACTTCTCAATACAAAAATGAAATAACTCTTCAAGTGGAGTAGGTCCTGATGCTCTACCACCAAAAGTTTTTAGTCTTGCACCTGCAGGTCTAACTTGTGATGTATCCCATGTAGGTATTTGTCCTACATATAACATGGCAATAAGTTCTCTCAATGCTTTTGCCCAACCTTGTCTACTATCTTCTACTTTTACTGTAGTAGTGCTCTTCTCAAAATGTTCATTAACTACAGGTAACTTATCTACATTTTCTCTTTCTACAGAGAAGCCAACACCTGTGCCACACATAAGTATATACATACATTCGTCAAAACTACGTGGACTGTCTACAGGTATATAGCTACAGTTATATCCTGCTACATGACATCTGTCTAAAGCTACACCTGATGTCATCAAAGCTCTCATACTAGGCATTATACTTAAAGACATAATAGCATTTGATAACTTCTCTTGTAATGCTTTTGTAATTGTATAGTTATGATTCTTTTTTAGATGCTCACTCATGTAGTCAAAGTATCTGTCTACAGTTTCAATCCATGTCTCTCTGCGTTGTTCATCCTCTTTCCATCTTGCATACCTAGAAAGAGCAATAAAATTTTGATAGTCTGTTGGTAAATAGTTTCTCATTTTAAATCTCCTCACTTACTATTTTCATACTTTTAATTTTAACTCCTGATATGTCATGAACATATTCATGCATATGGTCATAGAACTCTTCTTCAACTCTGCCATCTGCAGGAACAGGATACTCTTCAGGGTCTACCTCTAATGTTATCATCATTTTAACTTTTATCATTTTCAACAACATCTATTAGTTCTGTGAGATACCATTGTGCTTTCTTTAAATCTTCTACACCATTCTTGTATCTGTATCTCCAAAGATACTTCATAATATTACCTTGCAGGTAGTATTCAAATCCACTATCTGTCATAGCTTTAATAGCATCAATAGTTTCTATACCTGCTTTGTTGTAGTGTGGTGGATGATTAACCATATCCATAGTTTGTTTATGGTCAGATTGTTCTTGTGCTTGTTTCTTTGCACCTGATAAATATTTCACTTTTTGCTCCTTTGATTTTTCTTCTAGTTCTTTAAATTTCTTTTTCATATATTCTAAATGCCTCATTTATCTTTACCATCACGAGATTGAAAGTCTACTTTAATAATATTATTTTCAACTTTTTCTATTTTATCTATAGCACATTTATCTTTATTTTTCAAGAATATTTTACTAGCTCTATCACATTCTTTTTTGAATGCAGGATTACTATCCATGACAGGTATAGATGCACAAACCATACTCACAAAAGACATCATACCTTCTGCATCTTCATCTTCCAAACTATTTCTTTCTGATGTCATTACATCTACAGATACTTCTCCTGTCCACTTGAAATATTTATCTAAGTGAGGTCTAAGTATAATAGCATAATCTTCATCATTTATTTTATTTATTATGTCCATATTTAGTTCCTTTCTTTTTCCCTGAAAATTTTATAAACTTAGGGTGTTTGTTTTTACCTTTTTCTTTTAACCAATCTTCAGGTATTATTCTGTCATAATAACGAAAGCCATACTTTATACACCACTGACCATACGTTGACTTTGCACCTTTTCTTAATTTATTTCTACTGTTTTCAAAAACAAACCTAATATCTAACTTGGGATGTTGTTTTTTAATAGCTAAATGTTTACGTCTATCTGATGCTAAAAATCTACCTTTTGTTTCTATTATTATACCATTGTTTAATATGAAGTCAGGGGTATAGGTGCGATAAGCTAAGTCTTCCCATTCTATCTTAACTTTCTCATAAAGATACTTATGCTTTAGTTCGTCAAGATATATAGATACTTTGTGCTCTAAACCACTCCTATACCCATGCTTCATAGCAACTCTAAATGCCCTATGAGGTGACACTAGAGTAATCTTCTCCAACCTGTAAAAGGATTGAACTCATATGAATCATGAGAATATGAAACACCAAGAGCTTTCATTTCTTCTTTTACTGCCTCGTCTGCTAACTTCTTAGCTTCCATAGCTTCACGTAAACCTTTGGTTCTCATCTCACGAAGAGTCTTCTTAGCTTCAGCTAACTCTTTTTCCATATTTGCAATATCCTTCTGCAAATCTTCTATCTTTGTATTATCTGTTGTCATGCTATATTCTCCTTTCCTATTGACACATACTGAACCATTTTAGGTTCTTTAGCTAAAGACTTCTGTGCAGGAAGCTCTTGTAAGCTATCCCAACACACATGTCTATAATCACAAAATGTACAGTTTTTATTTAATACAGTGTTACCTGTATCTTTACCTCTAAACTTCTCAGACACAGGACTGAAACATCTTTTTAAAGTTTTAGAACTTGCTTCTTTTATAGTTCGTTCTATCTTCTTTATTTCATCTTTCAGATTTATGTTGTGAGCTTTTACATATTTAAATTGTCCATTGTTTTTGTTTACAACCCACCAACCACCTAATTTAGTATCAGAGGCAACTGCATAACCTGAGAGTTGCCCAACATAGCCAAACGAATCACCATCTTTCAAACTATCAGAGGATTCAAATTTATATTTATATGACCAATCTGATGCAGATTTTATGTCATCAACAGAACCATCCATAATTAAATCATATGTGCCTGAGATTTCATTCTTATCTGTTTTCAAAACTACCTTGTCACTATTTTTAAATTTAACACCTGCCTCTGTCAACAATCCTTTGAATATAGCTTCTATCACATCTCCTATCAACATGTTAATTATAAATGTGTTAGGTTTAGGTAAAGCCTTTTCACGATGATTCTTTTCCCACCAAAGTTGGCAAGATGGTCTGCCTACGTTAGACATTCTAAAACTAAAAGTTTCATCTCTCTTGTAGTTGAATTGGCGATGCAAAGCATCTTTGATGTCATTCGCAATAGTATCCATAACCTCTTGGCTCATAGACTTTTTACCTTGATTGACATCATCAAGATACTTATACACTGCCAACTCTGCTTGATGATTAACCATTATTCTACATCAACAAAAGTGTCAACAACTTCTACATATTTTTCTGAAGTATCAGAGGATGCTTTTTTATCCCACTCTGCTACTATGTAGTCGTTGTAGTTCTGTACCCATGCCATAAAGTCTGCGAACATGTCTTGGTCTTTCTCCACTATGTCTATCTTAGTGCTAGTGTCTACATCACACTTAGGTAAAAAGAAAGCATTACCATTAGGTAGTTTTCTTTCCTCTGTGCCAAACGACATAACATGTTGCAATGGTAGTCTTTTCATCTTTGCTAACTTAGCAAATGGTTGACCAACAATCTTGAATGCATCTCTATTATCTATCTCCCATATGAAGGGCATAGACTTTATTTCTTTACTATTTTTATCTTTGTCTGTAGCCTCAATCATATCAACTAAACCAAATAAAACACGAACTCTTTTTATTTGTTTAATTAACTCTTTAGTCTTTTCAGGTAATGCATCAAAGTCTTGGATATAACCTGCAGGTTTGCCACAATTAAAACCACCAAAGTTATCTTTCAAATCTATATTTAGATTATCTGCCATGATTGTTTTGTGATACTGACCTAAAGGTTCACCATCTTTTGCACCTGTATTAGCTATAAATCTTTTATACATAAATCTTTGTAAAAAAGGTCTTATAGTAACTGTGGGACTATAATAGAGATTATCTTCAGGGACATCTAATTTAAAGACACCACTCTGAATAGTTTCAACATTTACTTTCTTGCCATCTATTTCCATCTCTCCCATAATGGGTGAGTGTTGTATTTTAAGACGAGCTAAAGTATTAGTCTTCTTATTGTCACTAACTTCCATTGCCATACCCATAGCTTTAGCCATAGTAGCATAATTATTAGTGTCTATAGTTGTAATTTGTCCATTCATATTTATTTCTCCTTTCTAAAAGTTTTATCGTTATATCATATTACATCATGTGTGTCAAGCCAATTATTACCTATTTTTGCTTCTAATAATAATGGCACATTCATAGTAATTCCAAACTGTATTTTTATCAAATTGTCAATGTAATTATTTATATTTTTTATTAATAAAATTACTTGTTCCTCTTCATCAGGATGTACATCTATCACAATAGAATCATGCACAGTATTGACAATACAAGATTTATATTCCTCTAATTTATTATACATTTCTACTAATACCATTGGCACTATATCTGCAGTAGCAAAACTTTGAACAGGATAGTTTTTTATCTGTGTAAAGTTAGACACTTTACCACTTGCATATCTTTGTACATTAGGAAAACAAAACTGTCTACCTGATGGTGTAGTTATCTTACCTGTCTCTAAAGCCTCTTTAGCCAATCTGGTATGCCATAGTGCGATGCCTTTGTATTTTTTCGTGAACTGTTCGTAGTAGGATGCTTCTGCTTCAGTTCTTCCAAACCCTGTTGCACCATAGAGAGGTGCGAAGGTGTGTGCTTTGGCTTCTTGCCTACTAGTCTTCTGACCTGATTGCGTAATGACACTAGCAGTGTACGCATGTACGTCAAAACCTGTTTTAACTTCATTTATTGCTACCTCGTCTTGTGATAAATAGGCTGCAGTTCTAAACTCTAACTGTGCAAAGTCTGCTTCAAGAATCTTGCCACCTTCCCAACGTGATACAAACACCTTCTTCACAGGAAACGTACCACCTCTAGGCATGTTCTGCATGTTTGGGTCTGCTCCACTAAATCTACCTGTCGCAGTTCTATGTTGTAATAATCTAACATGAAGTAAACCATCTTGTTTCACATGACACTTTATACCATCAACAAAAGATGATAAATAAGTATCTAGTGCAGATAGTCTTTGTAGACCACCTAAAAACTCTACTGCCTCATGCCATTCACTCTTGACTGCAACATGTCTTAAAACATCTAACATGTTTTTATTAACTGAAAAACCATGATTACTAACCCACTTTGAATTTGTAGGATTAAACTTGAATCCTGCTATCTTATCAGTGGGTTTGAATATATACCCCATGCCATCACATTCTGTGCATTTAGGTAACTTAGCATAAGGTGTGCCATCCTTTTTCAGTTTCTTTATTTTGCCTGTGCCATAACAAACCCTACATTGTTGTGCCACAGTTCTGTATATAATATCGGAGTTACGATTGATAGCAGTCTTCAATGTTTCTTTACCCATATTAGGCACAAAGTTATTTGCCCACATAGCTTTGTCTTTTGGTTTTCTACTATAAATAACCCAAGACATTTGTTCAGGACTATTTAGATTAATAGGTGTATCTCCCATCAAATCTTTAACTATCTTATTTAACTTATCTTCTAGCTCTTGCTTTTCTTTTTCAAACTCTTGTTTAACATTATTAAGAGTCTCCATATCAACTTTAAAACCTTTCTGATATATCCTAGCTAAAATAACTGCAACTCTATTAGACATGAATACACTGTTCATCAAACTACCATATTCTTGTGTATTTAATTTTTTATATATCTTATCACATAACTGTTGGGTAGCATGTAAGTCTGCAGACAGATATTCTTTCAATTCTTCTTTAGGTATTTCATCTACACCTTTACCCTCTGCAAAATACTTTTTCAAAGTGTCTTGTTTCTTAGTATCTAAATTATATCTCTCTGCACATGCCTCTAGTGACAAAGGTTCTTTCATACCTCTTTGCAAAACATACTCACCCAACATAGTATCAAATACTGCTCCATCATATTTGAATCCTGATTCCCATAACCACAATAAATCATGAACTATATTGTGTCCTATAAGTATAGTAGCTCTGTCAAGTAAATCTTGTATGTCAATGTGTTGTGTTTCACCTGTATCCATACGAAACAGATATTCATTACCTGTGTCTGTCAAACATCCTACCATGACTAATTTATTTGTAGGTTCAAATGGGTCAAGGTGTAATTTGTCATCTCTTTTAATTACTGTATTTTCTACATCTATTGTCAACTTCATGTTATACTCTCCTTATGCTTTTTTAGGTATATAACAGCTTTTTCTATAGTTGTCAAGTTATCTCTGAATCCACCCAAACCATCATTACAATGTTTGCATATGTATCCACGAAAAGTATTGGTGTCATGACAATGGTCAAGAACCCATGTCCCTAATAATTTTTGATTATATTTATTAACTTCTTCTATATTTCTATTACATATTGGACAACAATAATCTTTATCAGGATAAGCATTTTGTTTTCTTAATTTAGCTATAACTCTTCTATGTCCTTTTTGACAAGACTTGCAAGTTCTTTTTATTTCTGCATCTCCTGTCTTTGTGTATGACATTTGTTGAAAGTTATTTAAAGGTTGTCTTATATCACACTTAATACAAACCAAACCATCTTCACATACCTCTTCTACAATTTGAAATAATTCTTGTTGCATTATACACCAAACCTACCTGTCTCGTAATTAAATTCACAAGTAACTCTGCCATGCCAACCTGACAATTTATTTTTTGCAAGTACAATATGCCTGAAGCCATCATCACTTATCTCTTCGCCATTAGTTGTTGTTACTTCAGGATTCTTAGCTAGTAGTAACATCAAGTCTGCTTCAGATGCTTTACCTGTTTTAGAGTTCTCCATCATACTTTGATTCAGTTGTACCCTGCCTTCTGCCTCTGCACTAAGTTGAGACATATAAAAAACTGCACAGTTATATCTCTTGGCAATCTCTCTAGCATGTATGGCATTGGCTTTGATAGCTTCATCCACTCTTGCATACCCTGAGTAAGTTGCAAACTTATCTCCAATGTCTATAACTAAAACGTCAGGACTATAACTACGACAAACAGTTTCAACCCATGACATGTCTTTTCCTACTGCATCTACAACTTTTATTTTATTGACAATGTTTTTCCATCTCTCCCAAACAGTGTTCTTATGATTGTGTGCATCTTCTATTTTGATAGAGCTACATGCAGATAAATATCTACCTGATATTCTGTGAGATGATTCTTCATTACAAAGTATCACACACTTTGCTCCTTGATGTGCAAAACCATTTGGACTAGCACAAAGGGATGCATGGAAGGATGTCTTACCTGTGTTAGACCTAGCACCCACCATCACAAGGTGTCCTGCATTTACACCTTTCACTTTTCTAGCTAAAGATGGTATGTTAAACTTCCACTGTGTTTCCAAAGCATTCTTTGCTAATATGTTTTCAACACTTAAATCTTCCCAATCAATATTTAAAATAGGAAGAAAATCGTCATTATACTGGTCAATAAGGTTTCTAATAGGTTCAAGTGAGGATAAATCACCATTAACATACTCAAAGCCGATATTTGCAATATCCTCACCAATAACTTGACGAAATAATTTTGATAGTACATCACTTGCGATGTCTTTTCCAAGAGTGCTCTCCTTTTTAATTCTTAAAAACAAATCAGAATAAGATGTCTTCTGTGAAGTGGTGAGACTAGGATTGCTTGACAAGAACAATGCTTCAACCTCATCAGGGGTTACACTCCTTCCATAGTTATCTATGGCTTTGTCAATAGTTTTCTTTATCTTCCTTACATCTTTACTGAACAATCTATCAGGGCATTTATACCCACGATGGTCATCATAAAATGATTTGTCCATCAAACTTTTTATTAATGCTAATTCCATGTTGGTTACTCCTTTGGGGTTAAGTTAGTTAGTTTTAAAAAATCTTCTTCATTTCCATACTTCAAATCATCTTGCAATCGTAGAACTTTAACTGTGTCAACAACATCACGTAAGTCTTTAGCTATTGATAAAGTCTTAGGCAATGCATCAGGGTCTAAAGCTATGATTGCTGTTGAGAATTGCGATAGATATTTCTTATGTGATTCACTCAATGATGTTCCCAACACAGCTACCCCTAAATAAACATCATTACCTACCACAGATGCACTAACACAATCCTCAACAACCACTGCGATTTTACCACAACCATAAGTGAATGGCAAATCGTTTTTTCCATATCGTTTCCATTTAGGTAGTCTGTATCCTAATGACCTACCAACTGCATCAACAATGACACCATTGTCTTTTACAGGAAACACAACTCGTCTTTCTTTTACGTCATAAAATAATTCTGTAGGGTCTAAACCCCAATCACGTACAAAGTTTCCTATCTCTGTTCTATTGCCACCATACACAATCCACTCAGGCATTGTAAATGTGTCATCTTTGTGTTTGCTTTGTGGCACTAGTCTATCTCTAATATCTTCTACAGTAACTCTTATCTTTCTTGCTCCCGAAACTCTACAAGATGCTTTGTAACAATTCCATAATATCTTTCCCATATTGTTAGTTACAGTAAATGTTTTGTATCCATGACACGAAGGACAAGTAATCCTTTTTGTTTCTCCTACATTTAACTGTAACTCATCTATAATATCATAAATACTTGTATTCATAAACACCTCAATGTAACATATAAATGTTTAATTAACATATATTTTTCTCGTTGTCAAGGCATTTTCTGCACTAGCATATGTATTTTTCATGTAAGGCTTTACTGACTGTGGGTTTGCATGACCTGTAACTGACATAATCTGTGCCATAGATACCCCTGCCTCTACCATTTCTGTTGTTCCTGTTCTTCTCAAGTCTGCGATTCGTAGCTCGTTAGGCAACCCTGAGAGAGATATAACTATTCTAGCTACCTTTGATAGCTTTTGCATAGAATAAGGCTTGTATGAGCCTCTAATCGCCTTTGGCATAGGTACAACATACTCTTGGAAGTCATAATCTTGCTTTTGTTGTGTCAACATAGACAATAAATCATCACTGATAGGTAAATGTACACTCGCACCCCTTTTAGATTGCTCCAAATGTAATATTTTTTTATCAAAATCTATTTTATCAAAGGTTAGAAGTCTCATATCACCCACTCTTTGACACCATTCGTATGCCATTTGCACTATCAGACCCACACTTCTGTATTTAAAATCAGAATATGCAGTATCTAAAAACTTTATTACTTGTTCTTTTTGCCATACTACGTTTCTAGGCTTGACAGGTTTTCTTTTGAAAGCCAAAAAAGGATTGACTTCTGCATATCCCATTTCTAAAGAAAAAGAATATAACTTTCTTGCGACTGCACAAGTGTAGTTTGCAAAGTGCACCCCACGTTGTATCCAAATCTCATACCCTTGTCTCGCTTTACTACCTGTCATTCTACTCAATGTAGTCTCGCCTAACTTTTTTGTATCCACTTTTGTGTCTGATAATATAGATAAAAAATATTTATAATCTACTTTAGTTTTATCAGCTAACATATTGAAATCACTAGATAAATAATACTTCTGAATGATGTCATTTATTGTCATTTTACTTTTCATATGCACTCCTTTCTGCAAACTGCTGCCCCCCCCTATGAC
>Ga0209348_1000547_pt1 | contig 19396 bp, 26 predicted proteins | sample ETNvirenome_2_30_FD_184065 | JGI IMG/M metagenome (GOLD analysis project Ga0209348, IMG submission 184065) | Marine viral communities from the Pacific Ocean - ETNP_2_30 (SPAdes) (version 2) | ecosystem: Environmental > Aquatic > Marine > Oceanic | place: Pacific Ocean | collected 2013-06-22
TTTTGCTCACAATCATACACGGCTACCCTCTAAAGCCCGTCTATGGCGAAAACGGCTGTTTTCTGCGGTTTAGAGACTATTAGGTAAAATAAATGCATTTTAAGTGCTATTAAGGGCTTGCAATACCCATCGAAAAAGCCTATTTAAGGGTCAGGGGCAACGCTATGCCCATTTTTCAACTGCCGCAGGAGGCCACTACCGCAAGCGCACATTGGGTTGGTAACCCAGCGATACTCAGGTTTCCCCACTGCATCATGCAACGGTTACGAGTCACCCTAATTTCTGACTGAGTGGTAGCGGCGATAATGTCGCGTAAGTCTACCCCGCCTGAGAACAGCTATCCGCGACATCTGCGTGAAGATGCCAGACCCCCCAAAGAATGCGACAGTGGCAATCCAATGCCTGAAGCGAATGGGTCAAAGTTCTACAAACCCGATAGGGCGGTTTGATGGGGCAGACTGACAACCTGCCCTGCCTGTCGCTGGGCATGGTAGTCCAGTTATGAAGAGATACCCGAAACAGGCACTTCATATTTCACACTAGTCATTGGAGATTGTTTACATGACAAAATTTGACGCAAAAACTTTTTCAGTTTCATCTGACGTTTACAACACTATCGCCAGCAACCAAGCCGCTATCGATGGTGACAAGGCTCAGTCTGCTGATGCACTAGGCCGCATCAAGTCTGCAAAGCTGGACAATATCGTTCAGCTAGTTTGTGGGCTGGCTGTTGTGCCGCTTACCCAGAAAGGCAATTTGCCTACCACCGTATCGGCGGCGGTCAAGGCTGAATTGCAGGAGATGGCAATGCAGACCAAGGGCATGGCTGAAAATATCGTCAAGTATGTGGCTGGCACTCGCCGCCACTTCAACATCAACGGCGATAACGTCACCCCTGATATGGTCTATGGCATTCTCAACGATGCCGAAATCGATAGCGAGAAAAAGCTAGTTGATGCCATCTATGGCAAGGATGCAGTCAGCGAGGTGACAAAGATTGTCCAGAAAATCGCTGGTAAGCGTTCCACCAAAAAAGATGACAAGGGCAACCGTGTCGATGGTGACAAGTGGCTTGGCGGCATGGCATGGGAAGACATTGACGCCTTGTTTGGTGTTGGTGTTGGCGGTGAATTGCCACAAGTTGGCGCACTGGCTGATGCCCTGCGGTTGCGTTCCGAAATGGAAAAGGCCGCCTCTGAGGCCGCGCAAGCCGCTGGCGATAACGAGGCTGAAGCAACAGCCGCCATCAACGAGATGGTTGAGCAGTTTGCTGAGGCATCCTAACCAAACAGGGGGGGCATCACTGCCCCCCTTTTTATTCTTTTGATAATTTGTACCACACTACATTTTTGGGGGTTCTTATGGCTGTTCACTTCGTTGGGTTTAGGACTGACGCAGAATATCTGGCGGCAGTCAGGGCATATGGTAAGCCCGATTTTATCCACCTTTACCATGACCGCCGTATGTACGGCGACATTGACCTAGACCATGACATAGTGGTTCTGGGTTCCAAGGGCAGGGATTTACCCTGCGAATATTCAGACCAAGACCATGAAAGGCACTGATATGAATAATGAGATGATAGTTGAGCCTAGCCGAATGGATTTGTGGCATGAGCATTGCGCTGATGTCGCTGGCTTATGGGAACCCCTAAGCTGGGAATGCTTCAAGCGAGTGCATGGCAAACATTCACGCGACAAAGACTGGGTCAAATGCATTCAAGATGCCGCTAAGATTTCACACAAATTTCACTGCAAAAAAAAGGAGAATGCTAATGCAGAATAATTACAAATGGGTACTGGATGGCTGGTATGGCCGAATATTCACTGGTTCATTTACCAAAAAAGATGGCACGCGCCGTCCAGTGTGGGGCGTTCTTAGGAATGACCCCAACGTGCCTGACCACCTAGTTGTGGTCTATGACTTCCGCAAGAAACAGTATCGGCGTTTTGATACTAGCTTGCCTTTCAATATCCGCTCTGGCGAAAACTTCGTCAGAACATAATCACACAACTTTTCGGGAGATATCCGCATGAAATTATCACAAGCTTTTGCGCTGATTGACGCTTCGTATCAGTCACAAACTTCTGGCAATGCGCTGGAAAGTGTCGTTCTGTCGTTCATGTCAAGCCCCGGCCAAGGCAAGACATCAACTGTTTTTCAGTATGTCGATTACCGCCGCCAGACTAATGAAAACTTCGGGCTGGTTATCCTGTCCCTTGCCCAGTATGACGCTGGCGAGATTGCTGGCTGGCTTGTCGAACAGAACGGCCAAATGGTCAGGCTTCGCCCTGAGTGGATGCCAACAGAGGGCGAGGGGGTCATCTTCATTGACGAGTGGCCTCAAGCCCCTGTCGCTAACCAGAACATCATGGCGCAGTTGGTCAATGAAGGGCGTATCGGCGAACACAAACTGCCTGATGGTTGGTCAATCGTATGTGCTGGCAACCGTATGTCTGACCGCGCTGGCACAAACCAGATACCGTCTCATTTGCGTGACCGCCTGACGTTTGTGAATGTTGAGTTCGACTTGGAAGAGTTTTTGGCTCACGCAAACAAGAAAGGTATCAGCCCATTGCTCAAGGCATTTGCAAGATTTCGCCCTGAGTTATTCAACCAGTTCGACAAAGACGCTATGGCATTTGGTTCGCCACGGTCATGGTTCAAGACTGACGAAATCTGCAAGTGGGGTCTTGACACTGTCGTTGAAATGGAAGCGGTTGCTGGTCAGGTTGGCGAGGGCAACGCCGCCGAATACTACGGCTACAAAAAAGTCTACGAGACTTGCCCTGACATCGACAAGGAAATTATCGGCAACCCATCTGGAGCGCCTATTCCTGACGAGCCTAGCGTGATGTATGCAGTCTGCGCGGCTATCGCTGACCGCATCAACCCATCTAATGTTGAGGCTTGCTTGGCATATCTTGCACGGTTGCCGCATCAGGAGTTTGCAGTCTTTACAATCAAAGACGCATTCAACCGCGACAACAAGCTGGTGACTAATCCAAAGTTTCGCCAGTTTATGCTCGACAACTGCCGCGAGTTGATGCCTAAGCGGTAACAATCTGGGGGGTGCAATTTGTACCCCCCTACAAATTTTGGGAGTTGCACAATGGATGCACAAAAGAAAATCGCCATTGCCAGAACACGGCTCATGCTACAAGAGCCATTCTTTGGTTCACTGGCTATGTCATGCAATATGAAGCCTGACGAAAATCACGCCACCATGTACACTGACGGCAAAGACATTGGCTATTCGCCAGCGTTTGTCGATGCTCACAGTGTAGAAGAAATCATGGGTGTGATATCCCATGAGATTGCCCACATATTTATGGGGCATCATATCCGCATGGGCAAGCGTGACCATGAACGCTGGAACATTGCTTGCGACTATGCAATCAATGGCTGGCTGTTGGACACTGGCCGTATCGTGTTGCCCAAGGGTGCGCTTTTGGACGCCCAGTATACTGGCATGACCGCCGAAAAAATCTATGACCTGTTGCCTGAGAATGCCGCTGATAACAACGGCGGTGGCTGGGGCGAGGTCAAGCAACAAAAGAATGATGACGGCTCTGCATTGTCTGAGGGTCAGGTCAAACAGGAACAGGCCAACATTATGCAACGTGCCATGATGGCGGCCAATGCGGCCAAGGCTGTTGGCAAACTGCCAGCCGCTGTTGACGAGATTATCGCTAAGATGCGGCGCGTCACTGTAGATTGGGGTGATGTTGTGCGGCGGTTCGCTGGCGGTGATCAGCCTGATGACTACACTTTCAAACGCCCCCAGAAAAAATACTGGACGCAACAGCGCATCTGGTATCCATCAGTCGAGAAACTGGGGGTTGGTCACTGGGTGATTGCACCTGATACATCTGGCTCTATGTCAACGCAGGAATTGCAGATGGCACTGGGTGTTATCAATCAGGCCATTGAAGATTACCAGCCTGAGAGCGTGACCGTTGTTACATGGTCTGGCGGTTGCACTCGCCACACTGTACTAGCCAAGGGCGAGACAATGCCCCAGCTAGACTGTGATGACCGTGGCGGCACTAATGTCGAGCCTATGTTCCGCTATGTCAGGGATAACCAGTTGGACTGTGACAAGATGTTCATCGTGTCTGACATGGGCATCTGGGATTACCCAGAAACAGTGCCTGACTATCCAGTGCTATGGCTATCTACTGCACCTGATAGCCGTTGCGCTGTAACACCACCCTTCGGCGATATCGCTGTTATTGAAGAGGCCGCCTAGTGCGGCCTCACTATTTTGTATCACACTACAAATTGGGAGTTGCAAATGACAACAAAACAATCACACAAACAGGTAATCCTAGCGCAACAGCAAATGGTTGCCGCTTTGGATGCCTACGGCATACCACGCAAAATGTCTCGCGTGATACGCCTCAATTCACGCCATAACTGTGATGAATTGAGGCAGTACTTCGACACATCAGACAGTGATGGGTATAAGTTGTTTACCACGTTCTATGACTATATCGATGGCATGATGTCAGCGATACAGAACCACCGTAACCGCCGCTTTCTGCGTGAGAATTACAACCCTATGATTAAATACAAGGTTTTGTCCAAGGACGTTGCCTCAAATATATTGGGTAAGTTTTTTCCGCGCTCTTCTACAGATGTGCATATTGTCGATGCCACAAATGATGTGGGTGTTGAACAGCAAAACGTGAACCGTAGTTGGTCTAAGTCAACTGATGTGATGATTACCAAGGCATGGCATCGTAATGTTTACGAGCGTGGCATATCCATTATCAATTCATCTAAGGGTAAGCGGTTCATCCTGTCGGCAAAGCCGATTGATGTAAAATACTGCAACGATGAGGGTATGTCCGTCTATCGCGTCAGTGCTGTTGAGTTCAAGAATGGGCTTGGCAAAGTCGAGTTCGGGTATCTCTGCACTTATGGTGACACATCAGAAGATAACCCAGCGGTTGCGACTGCTGATGGCAAGGACGCTATCCCCCATGCGTACAGTGACACTGTTACCAAGGCGTACAAGCTGTTGCGTCAACGTGCAGTGCGGAACATGACTAAGATGTTCAACAACTAATCTGGTGGGCGGCTTTGCCGCCCATCATTTGATGATAGTTCTAGACGCTGGCGTAGACGCTGGCGAGGGTTACAAAGGGAGAAATTTGTATGGTACTACAAAAACCGTCAGTTAATTGCATTGGTCAAACCAAAGAAGATATCGACAATGCAAACCACGTTACCACCATTGTTTGGGGGTCGTGTCAGGATACAACAGAAACATTTGCCTTTGACACAGAAGCAGAAAAAGAAATGTTTTTGTTGGGTGTTGATGCCGCTTGTGGGTGGCTAGAATATGAAATAGAGGAGAATGAAGATGCCTGAGTATAAAGTAATTTTCACCATAGAGGTGAACACACTTGCGGCAAACGAGGAAGAGGCAGAACAGATTGCCTTGGACTGTGCCGATTGGGGTAACGCAGAAGTCGAGGTTCTGGAGAAAGAAAATGGAATGGAGATCTGTTGACGATGAATTACCAGCGGCTGGCACTGCCGTTTGGTATTTCTTCGATGTAGTGGGCGTATGGCAAGGCAGATACGATGGCTTGCTGGAAGATATGCCTGTCTTTACGTCAAAGTGTGGCAACTATTGGCTCACTGGTGACGTAACTCATTGGATGCCTGATGTAGGTCAGGAAGAACCAGAGGAGCCTAGTAATGTCTGATTTATTTTGGATTGTGCTTATTTTGGGTTCATCAGTCGGCATGGTCGGCTGGTGTTGTTTTGTGATGGACGTATGGAAGGAGATAAAACGCAATGTCACTGATTAAATTTTCACTCACCAAGGGTGAGGCTTGCGCGGTTGGGGTAGCACTCGACAATCTTATCGAACAGCTAACCCAGCCATACGATTGGGAGAATAGGGAGAGGTTGATTGATACTTTGACCGCCCAGAAAATATTAGAAGAGGCTGTTGAAGATGCGGAAGAACCATCAAATCTCATTAAGTTCTGAAGAGATAAACGCATTGTTGCTTGCCCTCAACTCTTTCTACAATCAGAAAGTGCATGAGGGTAGGGCTTCAGACAAATCTGTATCACACGCAGTTTCGGCTGGTAAAAAGCTGAAGCTAATATCAAAAGGTAAGGGAGTATTACAATGATTGCATGGCACAACGCGCCATCCTATCGATACAACGGCTACCGATATATGCCAGAGGTCGATGAGGATGACGAGGGTATCCGCAAGGCGTGGCACTACGTCTACAAAGTAGAGGATGTTGATGTAAATGGTGAGCCTATCAAACACAACGGCATGACCACACCCGCATTCCACGCCAACCATACGCCATATCACTGGCTTACATATGATGAGTTCAAATCACACGTTGACAAACACAGGGAGAATAGAGATGCGTAGATTATTTTTCTGGAGTTGGGTTTTTACCCTTGGGCTTTTGATTGCATATGCTGGCATCGGTTATATCGAACAGCCAGACAATCACCTCATGGTAGGTGCGTTGATATTATATAGCGGTCTTGGTATTGTATTTACAGCAACCGTTCAAATGATAAGGCGTGGGGGGTAACATGGAAAATGGATTGACGCTTGATAAGGCGCGAGAAGCCTATATCAATGAGTGTAACAAGGTCGGGCTTATACCTCTGACCGTCACCACTATGATTTATGACAGGTACAGCGAAAAGTATACCTTATCGAATGCAAAAGATGGTGACTTCGCAGACCTTGAGCCAAATGGTCGTGTGTGCGCTATGCACTGGAACCATAACAAATAGTCCACTGCAAGTGTGAGGGCTGTTTGGGCAAGCCTTAAAGGTCGCACGGTGCAGTGGGCATCTCCCATACCGTGCGGCCAGCCTAATTTGTAATACACTACATTTTTTTATTTCATAGTAACTGGAGATCCGTGGCGATTGCTCACCGCTTCGGGAGATCACGCCCCTTGAGCAAGGGCAACCTCAACGTACCAACGCAAGGATGCGGTACAGAAAGGTAAGGTGAAACCAGATGGATAAGATGGTTTCAAAACAGCGGCGTGTAAGCGCCGATATGGACATCGATGAGCAGAAAGATAATTTATCCTCATTGATTGCCAATCCACCCCAGAATAGCCGTGTAGTTGAGTTCTCACCAGAACTTGCCGCATATATTTTGGAAAATCACAACATCGGTAATCGCTCGAAAAAGAGGGATAATGTAAGGCGCTATGCAAAAAGTATGTCGGTTGACAACTGGTCGCTTACTGGAGTGCCTTTGCTGTTCTCTAAGGACGGCATTCTTATCGATGGTCAGAACCGCTTGTCGGCTTGTGTAAAGGCGAACACGCCATTTATGAGCCATGTGGTTTTTGGCGTTGACCCAGATAGTCACGTTCACATTGATGTGGGAAAGACGCGTAATAATACAGACCTGTTTACCAAGATGGGTGTAAATTACCCTCGCGAAACTGGTATGGGTTTGCGTATGTTAGTGTCGTGGTCACTAAGCAGGAGTGATGCTCGTAATTATCACATGGACTTGTTTGAGATGCGTGAATTGTATGAGACACGCATCGATAAATCGGTTCTTGAGTTGTGCATCAAGAAAGCAAAGGCAGTGAATAAAAACACTGGATACCCCACGGCTCACTTAACCGCTTTGATGTACTTTGCTTGGAAGCAGGGTCACTCAGAAAAGGTTAAGGCTTTCATGGATGACTTGATTTCTGGGTATGGCACTGGTGTGCGTTCACCTGTTCGTTTGTTGTTAAGCACCATCAATCGCTTACGGATGGACAGGTTTGCTCGCATTACAACCCATATGTATGCAATCATGCTTGCTCGCACATGGCAGAATTACTTAGAAGGAAAGGCATCAAAAATGTCTGATATGAAGGTCGGCCTTGATGACACCTTTCCTATAAAGTTCTCTTTGTAACTGCAATTATCATGCCAAAATAGATTAAGGGGCTGGTTTTTACGCCAGCCCCTTTGTCGTGGAAGGGAACAACTTTCCTGTTCCCTTTCTATTTATACCATCCTACAAATTTAATCAACATCAAAACATTCTATAGATGCCGCCGCATATCCAGCCTTGTCCTTCCAGCTATCGTAATGGTCGGGAGTTTCGACTAATCTGGCTGTTTTTACCAAATCCATACACAATCCCACCTCATGCGGCTGGACTTCAATCCCCAAAACTACAGACCACAACTGGGCTATGCGAGTAAAGTTCTCAAGCGGAGTGCCGTAATCTTCGCCCCTCTCGTTAATGGCCTCTACAGCCTCTGTCAGGAGCCTTGCCCCTTTTCTGGTAGTTGACCCCTCAGACATTAGAATGGCGCGTCACAGAGAGCCATAGGCTTTTCTGGGAAGCTATCCTTGTCGTTGGTCATGGAATATGTCATGGCAACTGGGTCAAAGTACAGTTCTGCCACGCCCTGCTTTCCAACCCAGTTGAAACGGCACTTCCATACATGGATTTCAGACATGGCAGATGCCACTGGATCGGGACGATGGACTGTGATGCCGACATCTGCTTTGGCAAACCATGCGGCAGATCCAGAGATGTCGTACCCCTTTGGCGGCGGAACCTTACCATCAACACCGCGCAACATTTTAGTCGGGTGCGCTACAAACCATAAATGCAAATCGTGACTCATGGCGAACACTCGTAGCTTTGTCAGCATATCAGATATCCAGCCTGTTTCGCTCTGGTCACCCTTGTCCTGTTGAATGTAATTGTATGGGTCAATTACAGCGCCCCTCACACCCTGACGCATCACCGCAATCTTGAGGCGTTCAATGATGCCATCCACGGTAGCCATAGCGCCATCGTTCTGATACAGAAATGAGAAATGATTTTTCACAAATCGTTTGCCCTCAGATAACTCTTCCTGCGAAAGTCTGGGCGTGTGTCCCGCAAAGAACGGCTTACGCATACGTTTGGATATAAGCTTGGCGATATGCAGTGGTGGGTCATTTTCAAAAGAACAAACAGCAAACTTCCAGCCGCGCTCTTCTGCAAGGTTAATCATTATCTGGTCAACGAACTCTGACTTGCCTGATGACGGATGACCTGTCACCACGGTAAGTTGACCTTCTACAATCGAATAGAACTCATCCACATTTGCATAGCCAGTTGACGCACCCCTTCCCATTCCCTTTTCGTAAAGCGTGTCTAGCTTGTCAAAGAAATGGTCAGGCTCATACAAACCTGACACAGGATATGGCGAACATTCCGCGATAACTTTTTCAAAGGCATTCCGTCCCTTCTTGACCAACAAATCGTTGGCATCTTTTACACCTTTGGGGAACTCAACAACCCAGCATTTATCCTTGCCGATACGTCTGGCAATCTCTTCGCTCATAGCTTTACCAGCTTCATCATTATCGGTGGCGAGGATTACTTTGGGTGCTTGCTCTAGCTTATCTTTGGCATCCCATAGGAAGCGGAACTTATTGTCCTCTTGTGGGTCAATCTTGCCATCAACAACCTTCATCACCGCGCCATTTGGTACGCTTACCACGTTCTCAAACCCAGCTTCGATAAATGAAAGGGCATCCATCTCGCCTTCGACAATGAAAATATCATCTGTCGGATCAAGATTGTCAAAGTTGAAAAAGTTGGCTGGCGCTCCGTTACAAGAGAAGCCCTTATCTTCTAAGGCGCGGATCTTCGCCGCATAGGTCTTCCCCTTGTTGGTGTATGGAAATACCACGCACTCAACTTCTTTTTGCAAACTGTTTATGAAGTGTCTTTTGGTTTGTATTCCTGCGTTTCTAGCAGTCTCTTCGGATATGCCACGCTTTTTTAGCCATCCGATTGTGTTCTCGCTTAAATCAACATAATCATGCTTTACAGCCAACGCCATCTTTGCTCCCCTCTTGATTGGTATCTGCTTCTCTTCAAACGGCACAATACCGTTCTCATCGCAGTGCCAGCAGTTATACAAGATGTCACTGCCATCTATCTTGAGGGATAGAGTTCTCTGGTTTTGATTGACCTTTTTGCGCGTATGTGAACAGAAAGGACAGATGATTTTGTGTTGCCCATTACCAAGTCGGTATGCCGCACCACGGATTACAGTGTTCTCTTGCATAATATTTCTCCACGACACACCCAAGATATGCCGCAGGAATATTTCTGTCAATCTGGTTTTTACAAGATGGAATTAGAGGGGCAACAAAGTAACTAGTTTATCTAACTAGTTATATATTTATATATATCTATACTAGTTTACTAGTTAGTACTTCTTGTCGATTAAATCTTTTAATTTTCTTCCCTTGTATCGGGCAATGGCTGGTTTAGATTGTAGGATACTACGAATATTAGATCTCATTTGTGGGGTAGCGACACCAGCAAAGTCACAGACAGTGACAAAGTCTTCGCTGTCTATCCATTCGATAACAGCTTGCTTGTGTTTGGGATCGTCAAGATATGCATCGGATATCGCTTGGGATATCACCGCCCTCCAAAGATGACACTCTGATAAGTGTTCTTGGGTTTTCTCTATCAAGCCCCCAATATATATTTTTCCGCTTAACCTGTCGATCATTTGCGTAGATCACCCCCTGCATCAAATCCAGAATGAGGCTCTCATCAAGGTCTGGTCTGCGGCTGGCATAGTAGATCGCCATTTCCACACAAACATCCCCAGTAAACAAATCATCGAGTGGTACAACCTGTTCTTTAAATGACTTCGCATACTTTCTCGCTTTGTCAGATTTTATTGATGCTGGTCTGCCCCGTATCAACACAATCTTCCTACTGTTTGCCTTTGATGCTGGCTCACCGCCAACAACAAATTCATGTTTTTTTCTCGACATTTAAGTGCCTATTTTAATTATTGACATCTATTTGCCTATATGGGATAACGGCAGAGGAAGGAGACGACTATGGAAATAACCAACAACTTCGGACTACCGCAACCTTTTTTAGACTTTGCCAGAAATGACAAATATAGTAAAGGGGATGCTGATATTAGCGTGACCACGCTTATCGATAGTCCAAGGGTAAATCTCATGCGTCAGCACTATGCTTCAGATAGAAGCATTGATGTAACTGACATGATTTGGCCTCTGTTTGGTACAGCCGTTCACCACATCCTTGAGACATCAAAAGAAGATGACGTTGTCTTAGAAGAGCGTATCAACACAGAGATAGACGGCTGGGTTCTTTCCGGTGCTATTGATCATCAGAAGATTGATGGTAACCACGTTGACATTTCCGACTACAAAGTTACCAGTGTCTGGTCAGTTATTCATGGCAAAATTGAATGGGAGCGGCAACTAAATATGTATGCGCTCCTAGTGCAGAGGGCTAAAGGTCTGAAGGTCAGGCGATTGCAGATTTGTGCTGTGTTAAGAGATTGGAATAAGCGAGATGCGACATACAAATCAGACTACCCACAAGCACCTGTGGCGATAGTCGATATCCCAATCTGGCCTGATCGTCAGCGCATTGAGTATGTCGAGCATAGAATTGAAGCGCATCAACAAGCCGCCCTTCGCTATGACTTGGAAGAGATAGAGGAAGATAGGTTCTCTCGCTGTACGCCAAGTGAGCAATGGAAGAGGGATGATAGTTGGGCAGTCAAGAAGAAAGGCTTGAAGAGAGCCATGCGTGTTTTTGACAACCCGAATGATGCAGATAGTTTTGCGGCAGGACAAGATATACCTGTCGAAATAGAATACCGTGCTGGGGAACTGGTGCGGTGTAAGGGCAACTATTGTGGAGTTGCTGAATTTTGCTCTCAGTATAAAAAGGAGATTAGTGTATGAGCAAATCTGTTTGGGAAACACTTTCTGAGATCGATGTGTCAGAACACACCGAAAAAAAGGGAGAACTAACGTACCTGTCTTGGGCATGGGCTTGGGGGATTGTGAAGAAGCATTATCCAAATGCCACTTTCACAAAACATTTGTATGATACTACAAATGGCACTCTTCCATACATGAAGGATGATCAGGGTTTTGCATTTGTGTCTGTCACTGTGAAGATTGGTGACGATGAGCAGACAGAGTTACTGCCTGTTCTGGATTACAGAAACAAGGCCATGAAACATCCAGACTCGTTTAGCGTGAACACTGCTGTTCAGCGGTGCTTGGCTAAGTGCTGTGCCATGCACGGACTAGGTCATTACATCTATGCTGGCGAGGACTTGCCAGAGGGTGCGGAACCACAACCCGAAAAGATAGAGTTGCAGAACAAAGACGGTAAAACAAAAACCGTTGATGACTACAGCCTTGTCGGGGCGGTTTTCAAGACGTTCATACCAGAGTGTAAGGACATAACTGAGTTGAGAGGGTTCTGGACAAAGAACAAGAAGGCTATCGATCTTTTGGAGAAGAAAGATAAGTCTCTCTATGATGAGGTGTTCAAAGACTTTATCGCTCACAAAGAAACTTTAGAGGAGAAAGCGGCATGAGCCAGTATCCACCATCTGGTGTTTTATTCACCAACAATCGCAAGCGTTCTGACAAGTCACCTGACTACACAGGTAAGTTGGAACTTTCTGATGAGGTTTTGCAAGACCTCATGTCACAGATGGATAGAGGGGTTGAGAAGCCTGTCCTGTCCTTGATCGGATGGAAGAAGGTCAGCCAGAAAACTGGCAACACCTTCTTGTCATTGCTTGGCAACAAGTTTGAAGAGAACCCAAACCATGAGGTTTCTTCTGACCAGTCTGGCAAGTTAGATGACAGCATTCCGTTCTAAACGGATCAGGTCGCCCAAATATCTGCGAACCTTGCGGGGGAGTCCGTGCTTGGTTTGTGGATATGGCGCAGAGGCACACCACATCATGTTCGCAGAGCCTAACGCTATGGGAATGAAGGTGGGAGACAACTGGTGTGTTCCTCTGTGCCACTCCTGTCACATGAAACTACACGCCTTTGGTGATGAGAGAACGTGGTGGGATTTGCAGGGCATTGAGCCTACTAAGTGGGCAGAAGATAACTGGAGAAAATTTGATGACAACAGCAGTACATAATGTTGCCTATGCAATTATGAAAAGCATAGAGAAGTTTGATGGTGTCGGTGAAGACGGTGTTCGATCTCTTGTTGATTATGCGGTTGTTGCTGAACACGCAATATCCGCTCTTAGAACCCCGACTGATGAGATGATGGAAGTCATATCAGCACTGCCGCAGTACCACAACAGCCTAGATCAATGGTGTGCCATGATTGATGTTGCCCTTGGTCGTATAGTTTTAGCGGAGCCTAAAGATGAAGAAGAAGTCTGTGATTGACATGACTGTCGATGAGTTCTCCGCAGAGTTGGCTAGACTTCGGGATGATGTCTTTAACATCAAGGATAGCAGGGTAGGCACAAGAACAGACCGTAGCTATCTAAACCAGAAGCGTGGCAACTTTCATGGTAACGTCCAGAAGAACGCTCGTTCTCAACTTAAAGAGTTGGGCATAAACGTAAAGTCTGATGGCAAGCTAAAGAATGGAAAATGGAATGGATGATATAAAGAAAGCGGCCATAAACTTTGAGGCTGTAAAAGTTTCAATGTCACAGACAAAGGATGGTATTATCTTGCGTCTGGCATTGCACCCGAATGAATGCCCACCAAGCTTACACACAGATTGGGTAGGCTCTCGTTACATGGTAGCTATGGTTAAGCTGGGTGATGATGATACCCCACAGATACCAGATCAGAATAGGGAGATAGACAAGATGATATCTCAAGCTGGTCTGTTATGCCGAAACCCTGAGTTTACTGAGTATCTGCATAAAATGAATATCACAACATATGACCCAACAGGCAAGTTCCCAACACTTACACCAGATGAAAATGGTGTTGTGGAAGCGTTGCGAAACTATTTGGGGATAATTAGCAGAAGCGAACTTAGGAATAATTCACAAGCGCGTGAAAAGTTCAAAGCCCTTGTTGATGGCTTCACGCGATACAAGAAGGGGTATGAAGAATGAAAGATAACCTAGTTGACCACAGAGAGATTGCTGAAATGCTTTCAATCAAGCCAAAATCTGTTTACCATATCATAAATACGGACAGTAGCTTTCCGCCACCTATAGTGCTATCGCCACGAATTAGGAGATGGAAACGTGAAGTAATTGTGAAATGGATTGAAAATAAATACGAACAAGTCAAGGAGACTTCACAGTAATTCACAAGTTACCCCCTGCCACCTCCTTTGGAAGGGCGAGATACAGCGTCCTAAAATGTGATGCAGTACAAAAGAGACATTTGGTCTTAGCCATCGTGTACTGTTTGGGCCACAGAGGCAGAAGGGGGCAACATCGTTGCGGTGTGGCTAATTACATTAACTGTATCATAATAGAAAGGCTGGGCGCTTTTGCGGTGCGTCCAGCCTTTTTTGTACCATGCTACAATTACTGTATGCTGTATTGATTTAGATACTGGTTACCGCGAGTGACAATTAGATTGACTTGCTCACTCAGCTTTTTGATGGCGGCGTCCTTGGTGGCCTCTGGTATTCTTGGGTTGTCCTTGATCTTAGCCATCTTTCTCAAGATACGATTACGAGCGTTATTTACATTCTTGATAGCGCCATAAATCCGCAACTCTTTTGCAAACCTCTTCTTGACGCTTTCCACTTCTTCCATGTCACCTACGGCGTATGCATTCTTTAGAACTTCGCCAGCAAGCAGAACCTTATCTCTGCCATTGAAGAACTCTTCTGTGTCACCACGCTCACCGACATATCCAACAAAGCGTCTGGCAATCGGAACGCCTCTTAACATATCTTCCTCAAAGTCACCTTGTAGTGCGGCAGGGGCTACATTGATGCCAAAGTTACCAATTCTAGCGGCGAATGATCCAGCACCGCCAGTGATGAACTGGAATAGATGCTCAAGCACATCGGGTGATGGGTCTATAAAGCCCCTCTCTACACTGCTACCACCAGTCAGTGCATTTACAGCCTGCGCCACTCTAACAAAGTTGGGGTCTGTGGTTGACCAGTACAGATGTGAGTTAGGTGTTGGCGTTGGGTCAAATGCGTTTGGCTTTTTGGCAATCTGACTATTTTTGAAATCTGTATTGTCAAACACCACATCAACGACAGGGTCGAGGATTGTAGGCGCTATCACGTTACCAATCTCTGCACCAGCCTCACCTGTTATAACAGCGCCAAGGTTGCCGCCAAATGGATTGAACACATCTGTCGCTGTTCCAAATATTGTTGATCCAGCTTGGCCTATAGAGTATTGACCTCTTGAGAACCTACTGAGTGATCTGCCCATATTGAACGCGGCGTTCAGTCCGTATGGCAACGGTATCTGCAAGTATTTTCTATCGCCAATCGGCAACATGATATTGTTTTCAAGTCTCCACTGCTGGAGATTATCATATACCAAGTCGCCGTCTTCATCCTCTTCAGAGAGCAGAGCATTCAACTGGTCTTGCAACATACCAGCGACAACTATACCAGCCCAAATCTTCTGAACCCTTTTTGAACGGGCAAGTGCATTGAGAAGCGCAAATGAACCTTGCATAGATGCGTTATAGAATAGGTACATGGCGTTGAGGAATGTCTTTTGCTCACCACCCTTCGCAAAGTCAACAGTGAGGTTTCTGGCGGCAAAGGCGGCTTTTTCCATACCAACTCTTGGCGCAAGAGCCTTGAAGGCGGCTACACGCATCATGTTTTCAGCGACTGTGTTGTAGTCTTCTAAGAACTTTCCAAGTCTCTTTACTGGGCCTGCATACTTATTGCTAAAGTCTTGTACCGCGCCCTTGAATCCCTCACGCGGTATATCGCCAAGAATACTGTCGATGTTTTCAATCTGATCTTGCAAGGTGCTAGTTTGGTTTAGAGCATTCTGACCACCAAAAATTTGAAACAGTCTAAACAGATCCGCGTCAGAAACAGAGTTGATGTCAAAGCCCGGCTGTAAAGCATCCTCTCTTGTTATGGTGCTTTCTTCAGCAAGCCTCACACCAGCGCGAACAGATTTCCAACCTTGTTTCACGTTGCTCATCATTTCTCTTGTAAGACCTTCGCGCTCAAACTGATTGATGTTTACACCAGCAGTTTGGATATCACGGAAGATGTTGGTGAAGAAGAATGATGGATTGTATGTGGTGTTGATCGTGGATAGATATCTGTTGAGTTTGAACATACCACGAACTAGGCCACTGGACTTCTCTGGGGATGCGTTCAGACCAATCATAGCCTGACCAACTCTTGGATCATAAAAATCAATTATGTATTCTTGACCATCCTGCTTCACCACAAGCTTGCCATCTTTGGCTCTTGGGTCTGGCATGGTAGAAACTCTACCGTTCTTATCTAAGATCCGGCGCATAGGATACTGATCCATAATATATGCGTACTGAGACATTATTCTTTGAACCTCTGCCTTTTGATCTTCTGGCAGTGGGTTGCCATCAGCATCTTGCTGACCAAGCAACAATCTCAGGAACGATTGACCAACCTTGTTTCTTTCTGCGCGAATGATTGAGTTTTGGTTTTGTTGGAATGCACCTTCTATTATATTGACTGCATATCCACTGTACTCGCGTCCAAGCATCTGCTTATCTTCACGGCCTCTAGCTCCATACAATGGTGTTCTTGTGGCTCCAAAGTTACCCTCTTCGTTAGACTCGCCAAGTACATCAAACTTGCCGCGCAAAGGTATATAGTCTGTAAACTCGTCTACATCTATTGTGGCATCGGGATTATCTGGATCGTTAGCTACGCCATTCACCATGTCAGATGAAACAAGCCCGCCCTCGACACGAACATTGTTTGTATCCTTAATGATATTTTGTAGGCTACTACGAATTTCACTCAGCTTTTGCTGTGTCTCTGGAGACATTTGTGCAACTTGATTTAGTATTGCATCTGCTTCCGCATCGGTCATTCCAGAGCCAGCGTCACTTGTTGGGTCAATCAAGCGGATGCGGGCATTACGCTCTTTAGCGTGTAGAGCATATAGATACGCCTCTGCCACTGTTTTTAGTTTGCTTTGATTGCTGTCGTAAGCTGTCTTCACAAATCCAAACTGACTGCCCCCTGATGGGTTGCGCTCACGATTTGAAGCAGTCTGAAGATTGTCAAACTCAGCATCAGTGATCTCTATTTCTGATATCTGTTTTGCCAGAGGGGTATACAGCGTGTTCTCTCTCTCCCCGATCTTGTTGCCTATCACGCCAAACGAATTACTTTCTTGCAGATATGTATCCATCATATCTGTTACGGTCACGCCATTAGACTTCATCTCATCTACAATTTTTCCGATATGCACAAACCTGTCTTGGAATTGTGTGATGAGGCGTTCAGACCAATCTCTTGCTCTGTTCATGTTTAGGCCAGCAGGGATGTACAAAAACTTTTCTAAGAACTTTAGAGATGCTGTGTATGTAATGTTGTTCTCTGCCTGACCCACCATGTTCTGTACGGTTGGTGCGTATGCAGTGGTGCTAAGAAGCTGTGGGTCGAATGTACGAACACTCTTCTTCTTTTCCCCAAATGGGTAAAATGTTTTGATAAAATAAAATGGTCTGCCTGATCTATCTCTGCCTTTTGTAAGCACCAACTTTAGTGGCCCTGACTTGCGAGGCACATCATTTGTCCACTCAAGAGCCAATTCAAAGTTATCTGCTGGCATAGCCACAACAGCCTTGCCATCTCTGTAGCCTTGCGATTCCCACTTCTTCAACAGATCATAGATGGCTTGCTGTACACTTGGGTACTTCGACTGCTCGACAAGTTCCTTGTCATGGTTACGCTGTATAATGTGGAACAGACCGTGGTTTGTTTGTCCTGACACACCATCGTCATCTGGGTTTATGTCATCACCAGCAAACAGATACACAGGTATCTGCTCACCAGTTTGGAAGTTGTCTACCATATACCCGTGGACATTCGGGAACTTCATATTTACATCTTCGCCATTGTCGATGCGGCGTTGAGCAACGGCATTAGGTATGGGAGCAAACTGGCGAACCGGACGGCGAGCGTAGAGGCGTGATGGTTTTTCTGAGCCTTGTGCCGATATAACGCGATCAATCTGCTGTACCATCTCCTGCATTTCTGGAGATACAAATTCTGTGAACGCATAGTCTTCATCGGCAACTGAACTGATTGTTAGGAGTTCTTCTTGTCTTTCTGCAACGACTTGTTCTGCGGTGACAAATCGTCCACCACGTTCAGCCCTTGCGCTCGTAAATTGTCTGTTAGCCTCTTCAGTATCTCTGAAGTATCGCTCTGCGAGTTCACCCCTATAAGCTCCACTTTCTCTGAGTTTGTTGATGCCATCTGTAGTCCTCACTTCTTCAAATGTGTTGAAATCAAATATGCCCTCTTGCTGACCAGCGTCAGCGATATAGAGCGCAGTATCCATTTCATCGACTAGCATAGTGCTGTCGAGATAGAATTTGTTATTTTCGCTATTTAGCCAGCCGCCAAGATATAGATCTGTATTGTATATCTCTGATATCTGCCTTGTTTGTTCAATATACTCTAGCAGAAGAGATGTTGGTAGGGTGTTGCCAGCAATTATCTCCGCAGACTTTAGCGGAGCCACCGCATACTTACCATCGATATTAGCAAAATCACCACTAGTGGTTATAGTGTATCCATCTGGATTTTGCTTTATGAACTCTCTGAGGTTTCGGGCAAGGATTCTACCGCTGTACTTTTTGGAATCTGAGGTGGAGCGGTCATCTGCAACTCCTTCACGAACTCGTCCATCCTCTCGTCTGGGATCGACATCAGGATTGATTCTGTGTCGGTCTGTTGGGGGGAGTGCTTCTTCGATCTGACCATCTGTAATCCCTTCCTCTCTTAATAGTTCTATAACACCGTCAACGTAGTCACTGTCGCTACCTTGACCGGGGCGAACACCAACACTTCTAAACAGGAGTTTCTCAGGATACCACATCAGGGCTTGGAAGTCAGCCATGCTGATGCGTGTACCTGTGTTTTCCTCAAGAATGTCTAATGCTCTTCTGGCAATGCGGCGTTGCTGTGTACGATCAGTTGACCCTCTTGGAGACGCCTGTTCTACATCACCACCTAAGTTTTCTGTATGTGTGCCAGTTCTCTTAAATAGATCCGTCTTTGTTGGTCTGGCATCTGTCGGGGCTTTCTTGAAAGCTCTTTGGAAAGCGGCCTCAATTATCAGTGCAACCTCATCAACATTGTCTTTGTTGACAATGTCTACGTCTTCTTGCTTGAGAGCGTCTTGAACCAGTTGCGCTTCATAGGCCAGAGCTTCTGACGTATAATCTTTAGTGGACTGCACCTCGCTAGGATCTGTGCTTCTTGCCATTGCCGCTTTAGTTAGTTTTAGGACATCATTCCTGCCCTTATCTAAAGTTGCGTCAGTGATATCTACAAATGGGTTGCCAGTGATGCGGTTGTACATACGCATCCACCAGATATCCATAGTCAGCACAT
>Ga0209348_1000550_pt1 | contig 19365 bp, 27 predicted proteins | sample ETNvirenome_2_30_FD_184065 | JGI IMG/M metagenome (GOLD analysis project Ga0209348, IMG submission 184065) | Marine viral communities from the Pacific Ocean - ETNP_2_30 (SPAdes) (version 2) | ecosystem: Environmental > Aquatic > Marine > Oceanic | place: Pacific Ocean | collected 2013-06-22
GGCGGACTATTCCGCCATTACAACGTGGGGTGTGTTTCGGCCTGAAGAAGACGGAGGGTCCCCCGCCTTGATACTTTTGGACAGCCAGAAGGGTCGGTGGGATTTTCCGGAGCTAAAAGAGATGGCTATGGAGCAGTACAAGTATTGGGACCCCGACACCGTCATCGTGGAAGCAAAGGCATCCGGACTGCCCTTGACCCACGAATTAAGAAACATGGGAATACCCGTTGTTAACTTTACGCCGAGCAAGGGTAATGATAAGGTGACCAGAGTTCACTCTGTGTCGCCTCTTTTTGAGGCAGGTATGGTTTGGGCCCCCGATACAACTTTTGCTGAAGAGTTGATTGAGGAAGTGGCAGCGTTCCCGAATGGGGAGTATGACGACTTGGTTGATAGCATGACACAGGCATTGATGCGTTACAGGCAGGGTAACTTTGTACAACTGCCCACAGACGATTGGGATGATGAGGAACAGTACAGCCCGATACGGGCGTACTATTAGGGGGTTAGATGGCTGATACTGTTGTAGACTTGGGGAACGGCTCACCGGAATCAACGTCCATGAACGAGTTCATGTTTGACCAAAAGTTCCCCGGCGAGGTTTTTTCGGGTGACGATCTTATACCTTTGAATAATTTAGAGAGATACAGAAACGCTGGTGATACGGTGTTTAACGATTTTATTAGTCGGCATCAGAGAACTCCGGGCTATGAGGCAGAGTTTTTAATAGATCCCTCAATAGAGACGGAAGACATTACTGACGAGACTAAGCTTAAGCGTTTTGACCCTTATCAAGATTTTCCTGAACCTCTTGTTCCGGGTGTAAGTGATCCCAACAGTGCTTTAAAATTAATAAAAATGGGTATAACCCGCCTTAAACCTCCTTATGAAGAGCAAAATATAGAGGCTGGCAGGCCCCGCTATGAGAATGTTTTTTCGGATCAAGGTGTACAATTAGCTTTAGAAGAAGGCGGCATCGTTGATTTACCTATGGACTTTGGCACTATGGAGGGTGAGATTGACGACTTTGACATGTTGACTCTTGGTAAGACTCCCCCTCCGGAGCCCGCGGACCGCGGCATTGGTGGTCTTTTGATGTATGAGGATTTAGCGGATCCGCAGTATCCTTTGCGTCCTGTTCAGAGCCAGAACTTTGGTAAGAAGCGTGGGTTTCAGTATGGGCAGATGGTTCAACTGAATGACCGGGATGACGCGGTAGGTGGTAAGTTGTTAAAGCAGGCTGGTATACAGGCCCCGGCTAGTGAGGTTTTTGCGACATTGGACCCGAAGGTAGTGGATCAGATGTCCCGTGTCTTGGGGCGGAACATTGGCTGACGAGCAGGAAGTATACAGGGGCTTCCTTCCGGGGGAGTCCACGGCAGGCGATGTTCCTTTTCTGGGGCCTGTTATAAGTGCGCTAGCACCTGTCGAGCGCGATGTTATTACCCCGCCGGAAACCACATACATCGAAGACATGGGTGTTCGCTACCCGGTGACTACAGAGGGCGAGTATGGGGATCCCCGGTTCGGGCCTCCTGCTGCACTCCAAGGCATTTTTGACTTTGTTCAGTACCTGAGAGACGATCCCAAGGCTGCGGCAACAGCGGCAGCAGAGGGGATTATGTCTATTCCCGAGCAGCAGTATTACGGTGGTCTTGCTCGGTTGCAAGGCTTTGACGCTGCGTTTGATCCGGAAACGGGCGAAGAGTTTCGGTACGATGATTTGTTATTTACTGGGCCCACCGCGGTAGGCACGGCGGTTTCTGCGGCCCGCGAAACTAGCGGGATGTTACTGGGGTCGGGGCCCGCGGATCTTGCTCGTCGCCTGCGGGTTGGCAAGGGCGGCATACGGGGCTTGGCTCACGGTATTAAGAAGAATGACCTGTTTGAGATCGACCCTCTGGCTGCGAAGCGTTATTTTTCCAAAACCGACGACATAAACCCTGAAGAGATGCTGCTGTACAGGGGCGGCTTTGATCTAGGCGGTCGGAAACTTACCGTAAAAGACGTTATTTTGAATAGCGGGTTTAGTAACAGAGCTCGGCAGGTTCTTTTAGGTCAGGATCCCGCAGGCTCCACCGAGGTCAAAAGACCGGGATTTTCTACCAGCAGAGATCCGTTTTTATCCTATTCTGCGTTTACTGCCGGTGGCGGCAAGACGTTAACGCCTGTTTACGGTTCCGACTTGGACGACATTTTAGTTGTTTCCCCGCGGCGCACTGTTCGTGAGGGCGAGGACGGGTCGTTTACTGTAGATGATTTGGTGTTAGGGGACATTGAGGATTTGTCCCCGGCGGCATACTACTTGAAGGCATATGACCCTAATAAGCAGATACAGCTAAAACCCAACAGTGAGTTTTATGAAGACGAGATTCACCTTGGGGGTGCGTCAGGTGTGGGTGCTGACGTTCGTCCCATGACGAAGAGAGAAAAGAAGGATGTAGCGCAGTTTATCAACTCACAGGGTCAAAGCTACGACATATTGATAGCTGCGGAAGAGAATAGAATGGTCCGTGCTGGGCGGACAGAAGCTTACGGAGAGAAAGTTGCGCCGTTTGTAGCAGGTTTTAGTGACCACATGACTTTGTTAGGAATGTTAAATAACAAGTTACAGTCTCCTGTTTTGCGCCGTGATGCTGAAAGAGAACTAACGGTTGCTGGGATGGAAGCGAAGGACATATTGGCGAATGAGCCAATTAGAGAAGCCTTTGAGGCTAAATACGGTTCAGAGGGTGTAAGTTTTCTTGAACGCCTATCAAAGATTGATGATCGTAGCTCGGACTTAAACCCCAGTGTTTTTAACAAGGACAAAGAAACCGCGGTTCTTGCTGATCTAAAGTTTGCGTACAACAAACTAGGTGACGACGCAATTGAGAGCACTATCGTGACTCCGATGGGAGACACGCTCAAGGGGGCCAGTTTGTCCTTGGGCGGGGACCGCGGTACTTTACGCATGGAGCCTTCTAATAATTTACAGGTTTTGATGCAGTCTGCGCTGTCTACACAGGAGAGACTTAGGTCCGTTCGGGCAGGCGATACTTACGAAGTGGGCGGCACTAAGATTACTGAGCAGGCTTTGGTTCAAAGCTTAGATAATTTGGAAGGGCGGCTAGAGAGCGAGTTTCCGGCGTGGAAGTTGTTTTATCAGATGCGCCCCGACCCGGATCTTGGCAGAAATGCTTTTGTAACGTCCGGGTCCTCATATGGGTTTGCTTCAGACGTTGAGAACATGTCAAACACCCTCATTCGTGCGGGTAAGACAGAGCTTGCTGCGGATTCGTATCCGCAGATGGGCGCGTACCGCCGTCAGGTTGCAGAAGAAATTGCTGCGCTTTGGCCTAACGCCCGTCAGGCGTTAGAAGTTAACGTGAACAAAATGCCAGAGGCGCAGGTTTTCAATGCCATGATTCGTGAAAAGCGGACATTGGTGGATGGTGTTCTTGCAGATGCCGCCGTTCTATTTCCGCCGAATGCGAGTGCTCGTGTTGCAGCAAGCAAAAATTTATCGGCTGCTCTGGAGAACCTAGAGAAGTCTAAAAAGGGCGTTATAGGCCGCGGTGGTCGGGACCCGCAAGAATTTATAGATGAGGCTAGGCAAGATGTTAAAGACGCTACTGTTGGGCCGAGGCCCGGTGCCGTTTTGTACGAAGAAGGCGGCATAGTAAGCCTGCTAGACGTAGCGCGGAACGCGGGCCGCGGACCACGGGGCGTGGCTAGTCTAGCCCCTGTTGCTAGAAATATGAATCGTCCTATGGTAAGTTAGCCTCAAAGGAGACGTTAAATGGCACGTAAACCGATTGTAGGAATGATGGACAACGTCCCTTCGCAGTTGGACATGGAGGACTTGGCGGCTGAAGTAGAACTTGAGCTTCCGGGCAGCATGGACGACAACATCGTGGCCTTTGAGGGCATGGCAGAGGGCATGGACATTGAGATCCTGCCGGATGATGACGGTGGAGTGACCATTGATTTTGATCCACAGGACCAGCGTGGTGGCGGCGACGATTTTTACATGAACCTCGCAGAGGAGATGCCGGATCGCGAGTTGTCTCGCATAGCCGGAGAGTTGCTGTCGGAGTTTGATGCTAACAAATCAGGTAGACAGGAGTGGGAAGATGCTTACGCCAACGGTTTGGAGCTTCTTGGTTTTTCCTACGAGGAAAGAGCGCAGCCGTTCAGAGGAGCTTCCGGAGTTACGCATCCCCTGCTTGCAGAGGCAGCTACACAATTCCAAGCGCAAGCCTTTAACGAGTTGCTGCCAGCTTCGGGACCAGTGCGTACTGCGGTCTTAGGAGCAGAAACGAGGGAAAAAGAGCAGCAGGCCCTTCGCGTAAAGCAGTTTATGAACTACTACATCACAAACGTGATGGAGGAATATACGCCTGAACTGGATCAAATGTTGTTTTTTCTGCCGTTGGCGGGATCTACGTTCAAGAAGGTTTATTACGACGAAACCAGAGGGCGGGCGGTAAGCAAGTTTATACCGGCAGAGCACCTCGTTGTTCCTTATGAAACCTCCGATTTGGACACTTGTCCTAACATAACTCAAGTTCTTCGCATGTCGCTGAACGATCTTCGTAAGAAACAGGTGTCTGGGTTTTATCTGGACATACCTGTGCTGCCCTCACAAGGCGCTTCGGGGTCCGTGGACGACGAAATACAGCGTATTGACGGTGTTACACCCTCTCAGATTGACTATGACTGCACGATTTTGGAGTGTCACGTCGATTTGGACCTTGAAGGGTATGAAGATGAGGATGAAGACGGTGAACCGACCGGCATCAAGATACCATATGTAGTTACAATTAGTCAGGACAACGGCCAGATACTGTCAATCAGGCGTAATTATCGTGAAGAAGACGAGGAAAAGCGCAAAATACAGTATTTTGTGCATTATAAGTTCCTTCCGGGCTTTGGTTTTTATGGTTTGGGCTTAATTCACACGATTGGTGGACTTTCGCGCACTGCAACAGCGGCACTTCGCCAGTTAATCGACGCTGGAACGCTTTCCAACCTACCAGCAGGCTTCAAAGCCCGCGGACTACGGATCAGGGACGATGATGATCCGCTACAACCCGGTGAATTTAGGGATGTGGACGCTCCGGGCGGTGCTATTCGTGACAGTTTGATGCCTTTGCCCTTCAAAGGGCCGGATCAGACCTTGTTTAACTTGCTAGGGTTTGTGGTTCAGGCTGGTCAAAGGTTTGCAACGATTACAGACTTGAAAGTGGGCGATGGAAACCAGCAGGCTGCGGTTGGCACGACCATTGCGATGCTGGAACAGGGCTCTCGCGTGATGAGCGCGGTACACAAACGTCTGCACTATGCCATGCGTTTAGAGTTCAAGATGCTTGCACGGGTAATGTCGGAGAGTTTGCCACAGGAATATCCGTATTCTGTAGAGGGCGCAGAGTCTTCCATCATGGCGAGTGATTTTGATGACAGGATTGATGTAATCCCTGTATCTGATCCGAATGTTTTTAGCCAAGCTCAAAGGATTGCTTTGGCTCAGACTAAACTGCAACTGGCAGGCGCGGCACCTGAATTGCACAACATGCCAGAAGTATACAAAGACATGTACGAGGCTCTAGGTGTGAAAGACACTGACCGCATCATGCGAAGTGTGCCTGATGACGAGCCAACACCTAAAGATCCGGCACAAGAGAACATCGACTCAATGGACATGGTGCCCTTGCAGGCATTTGAGGGTCAGGAGCATGAGGCGCACATCATGGCACATATGGTGTTTGGCTCTACTCCTATGGTTGCAGGTATGCCAGCTATCGCTATGGAACTACAGAAGCACATTATGGAACATGTGCAGATCGCAGCCCGTGAGCGGGCGGCGGTGCAGTTTATTCAATCGCGGCAAGCGGCTGGTGGTGAGGCGGCTACGGAAGAAGAGATGTTGCAGATTGAGGGTCTGACGGCGCAATTTATTGCTGAAGGTATGCAGATGGTCAAGCAGATGTCTCAGCAGGTATCAGGTCAAGGGCCGGATCCGTTGGTCAAGCTTAAAGAGCAGGAGCTTCAGATACGGGCGCAGTCTGAGCAGTCTGACGCCCAGCTTGATGCTGCCAAACTAAATCTGGATGCACAGAACCAGCAGATGCGCTCTGAACAGTTCCAACAACGGCTTGCAAGCCAAGAGCGACAGACCGCGGCTCGTATTGATGCTGCCAGAGAGCGGGAGTTGCTCAAACGCCAGTAGGGCATTTTAGGGGGCAAAATGGATCCAGTAACAGCGATGGCGACCGCTTCTGCGGCGTTTGGAGCATTAAAAAAAGGGTTTGCGATAGGGCGGGACATCGAAGCGATGGCTACCGACCTCTCGCGTTGGATGGGTGCGCTCTCTGATCTGGATCAGATGGAGAAAGAAGCCAAAAACCCTCCCATATTCAAAAAGTTGTTTAATGGTCAGAGCGTTGAGCAAGAGGCAATACAAACTTTTGCCGCTAAGAAAAAAGCACAAGAACAGCGATACGAACTTAAGCAGTGGATAAGCATGACACTTGGCAGATCAGCTTGGGATGAATTGCTGCACATGGAAGGCCAGATCAGAAAAAGACGCCAAGAGACATTGTACGCGCAACGTGAACGCCGTCAGAAGTTTGTTGAGATCGTAGCTTGGATTGTGATGATTGGTTTAGGAGCCGCTATCCTTACTTTTTTTGTAATGTTTTTAAAAGGTAAAGTGGCTGATGCAAACGAAATTATGACCACTTGCCGTAAAGTTAAGTGCGAAAAATTAGAAAACAAGCAGGTTATTTGTGTTTTCAGAGGGCAGAACAACACTATTGAAAGCCAAATATTTGAGTACATGGAGTTTATTCCATCGGAGTATCAGTGCAAATACGATCCTAATGCGAAAAAAGAAATGACGGTGCAAGAGACGTTAAAAGCTGTACGGGAGAGTCAGAAGTGAGCAAGCGTTTACAAAAAAAGAGTGACTACGACAAGTATGACCTTGACGGAGATGGCGTGGTCACAGACGAAGAACTTGAACACGCAAAAGAAATCCGTGAAACAGAGCGTGACCTGCGTAAGAGCTTGGCTCAACTGCGTATGGCAAGATACACATTGATAGGCATGGGTCTGTTTACAGCGGCGATGTTTACTCCGTGGGTCACTGTTGAACGTATAGAGGCTTTAAGTGATATCAGTAATTTATTTTATATTAGTGGCGCAGGTATCGTTGGAGCCTATATGGGAACCACAGCTTGGATGAGCCGGAAGTGATAGATGCTTTTTTGTTGTTGGTATACCTTGGTACAGGAGATTTTCGCAAATTAGATAGTGCGGACATGTATTTTTATTCGGTTACAGAATGCAACTATTTTGCCTCACAAGTGTCCAAAAGATATGGAAACTACAGTTACTCACAGTATATTGACGAGAGAGATCGTGTCACCGCATACTGTGTTCCTCGTCGTGTGGACCCTGAGACAGTAAAGGTATATTAAAATGTTACAGGCCCTTATAGGACCAATAGCCTCATTAGCCGGGACGTGGCTAGATGGTAAAGTGGAAAAAACTAAGGCAGAAAGCGCAACGAAAGTCGCAAAGGCCAAGGCTGAAGCGACTATTATGGAAAAAAAGGCGACGGGTGAGATTGACTGGGACCTGACTATGGCTGAAGGAAGTAAGCATAGTTGGAAAGATGAATGGCTTACTATCTTGTTTTCAGTCCCGCTTGTATTGGCCTTTTGTGGAGAGTGGGGGCGAAACATAGTGGCAGAGGGTTTTACCGCTTTGAACGCCATGCCAGATTACTATAGATACACGTTAGGAATCATCGTATCAGCTTCGTTTGGAACTCGCGCCGCCACTAAATTTTTCGGAAAGAAGTAACTATGAACAAAGAAAAATTACGCGAAGAAATAGCCGAAGACGAGGGCTGTAAGTTTGAAATTTACTTAGACCATCTTGGTCTACCCACGTTCGGAATCGGAGCGTTAGTCAAGGATGACGATCCTGAATGTGGTCAGCCTGTTGGCACTCCCGTAGATGAAGAGCGTGTGCGTCAAAGGTTTAGTTTAGATATTGCTGTAACCATAGAGGATTGCAAAATTCTGTACGACGACTTTGACGATTTGCCTGAAGAGTGTCAGCACATAATAGCTAATATGATGTTTAACATGGGCAGACCAAGACTTAGCAAGTTCAAAGGTATGAAGGCCGGTGTTGATGCTCGTGACTGGAACAAAGCGGCAGATGAGATGGTAGACAGCCGCTGGTATGATCAGGTAACCAACCGTGCCAAGCGTTTAGTAGCACGTATGCGAGCTTTAGATAACTTGTGATATCTCCAAGGTGTGTTATAAGAACACCTAAGATTTAATGCGGAGATATCAGATTGGATGAAGTCTACTTTGCGGAAGCCGTTTTCCGCATAATAAAAGAGCGGCGGCAAGCTGTTCAAGACTTGTTGATTTATGACAATGTTAAGAACATGGAGCAGTATCGTGAGCTCATGGGGAACTTAAAATCCCTAGATCACGTGGAACAGGAACTCAAGAGCCTGCTAGACAAACAGGAGCGCAGCAATGACTGAGGCAAAAAGCGTTGATTTAAGTGCCGCATCAGAGGGAGTCGCTAACCTCGCAGAGGCTTATAAAGAGCCTACAGATAAGGTACTAGACCCCGAAGCCATTGGGGGTTCTCTTCTAGAAAGAATGCCGACTCCAACAGGATGGCGTATTCTTGTTCTTCCATACCGCGGAAAAGGCAAAACTGACGGAGGAATTTATCTTCCTGACGCGGTCGTGCAAGAACAAACGGTTTCAACACAAGTCGGGTATGTTCTCAAAGTTGGCGATTTAGCTTACTTGGACACTGAAAAATTTCCTACGGGTCCTTGGTGTGAGCAGGGTGATTGGGTAATGTTTGCGCGTTATTCAGGGTCTCGCTTCAAAATAGACGGCGGGGAGGTCCGGATCCTCAACGATGACGAGGTTTTGGCAAAGATTTCGGAACCAGAAGATATTCTTCATTTCTAGGAGCAAGTAATGGCTGAAGCAGAAAAACAACAAATTGAATTAGACTTGGATGACGCGCAAGAGACCGAGGTAGATCTTGAAGATCAGACCGTTGAAGATAACGTCGTAGAGGCTAGTGACGATCAGTTTGAAAAGGCTGAAAGTAATACGCAAAAACGCATTGACCGTTTGACCAAGAAAATGCGTGAGGCAGAGCGCCGCGAGGAAGAGGCCCTTCGATATGCACAGAATGTGAAGACTGAAGCTGATCAGCTTAAAGAGCGCATGAACACCCTCGACACTAATTATGTCAACGAATACACCAACCGGGTTACTACTCAGATGGGCACGGCAGAGCAAGAACTTGCTAGAGCCATTGAGATTGGTGATACGAACGGCGTTGTGGAGGCACAACGTAAAATGACATCTTTAGCGATTGAGAATGACCGTGCCCAGCAAGCTAAGATCCAGCAGGAGCGTTACGCTCAACAAGCTGAAGCTCAACAGCAAACTCAAGTTCAGCAACCCATGCCGCAACAACAGCCGCGCCGTCCGGACCCAAAAGCAGAAGATTGGGCCTCAAGAAATGAGTGGTTTGGATCTGATGAAGCCATGACATATGCGGCCTTTGGAGTTCATAAAAAGCTTGTAGAGAACGAAGGGTTTGACCCCAAGTCAGATGACTACTATACTGAATTGGATAAGCGTATGCAGGAAGAGTTTCCGCATAAGCTCAAAAACGGTGGAAGTAGACGGCCCGCTCAGACCGTAGCTTCTGTATCCCGCACAACATCTGGGCGCAGTAGTGGGAAAAAGGTTAGACTCACCCCTAGCCAAGTTGCGATAGCAAAGAAATTGGGTGTGCCGCTTGAAGAGTACGCGAAATACGTGAAGGAGTAAGTTAGATGGCTGAAGAACAGAATGAAATGTTTGAAGGTACTGTAAAACGTACTTCCCGCGCAAACCAAACTAGGGAGAAGACGGCGCAGCGTAAGCCGTGGGCTCCCCCGTCTATGTTGGATGCACCGCCTGCACCGGAAGGTTTTAAGCATCGTTGGATCAGGGCTGAAACCCGTGGTTTTGACGATACTAAAAACATCAGCGCAAAACTGCGTGAAGGTTATGAGCTTGTCCGTAGAGATGAGTACCCAGACTTTGAGGCCCCGGTAATTGACTCAGGTAAATACGAAGGTGTGTTTGGAGTAGGGGGACTTATTCTTGCTCGCATACCGGATGAAACGGTCGCTGAGAGAAGTGCTTACTTTAATCAAAGAAGTGCGGACCAGATGCAGGCTGTAGACTCTGATATGATGCGCGAGAATGCACATTCTACTATGACGATTTCTAAAGCAGATCGTCAATCTCGTGTAACCTTTGGTGGCCCACAAAGATAAGGGCACCATTTTTTTAATAGGAGAGCCTAATGGCGAATACACTATCAGGTGGTTATGGCCTTCGTCCTATTGGTAAAGTGGGTGGCAATGTCAACAACAACGCAACGACGATGTATGAGATTGCTAACAACTACACTACTGCTATCTACAACGGGGGCATTGTTGTGCCCGCTTCTACAGGAACAATCATCATTTCCGATCAGGCGATTGCTCCTCTAGGTGTTCTAGGTGGTGTTGAGTATGTAGACTCAGTTACTGGTAAGTCGACACACCTTAATTATTGGCCCGGATCAAATGCTGTGAGCGTTGACACAAATCATCCTGTCAAAGCTTATGTCTATGACGATCCAATGCAGTTGTTCTCTGTTGTAGCTGATGGAACAAATACCGACCGGGCAACCGCGTTGGCAGATGTTTTTATTAACTGTGACATGGCAAGTGTTAACAACGGTAGCACAAACACTGGTAAATCAAGCGACATGCTTGATATCAGTTCAGCCGCTACTACAAACACTTTGGATGTTCGTATTGTCGGCCTCTATGAGGACGAGGGTAATACGGATTATTCTGCTGCTGGACATCAGTACATCGTTCGTTTGAACGGTCATTTCAACACAGGTACGACCATTGCGGTTGGCACCTATGCAACAACCGGTATATAGGAGGCTAGAACATGGCTATTTCAAGAGCACAACTAGCTAAAGAGCTAGAACCCGGTCTAAATGCACTGTTCGGGCTAGAGTACGACCGTTACGAGAACGAACACGCGGAGATCTTCGACGAAGAAGCTTCAGACCGTTCTTTTGAAGAAGAGGTGATGCTTGGGGGTTTCTCAACAGCGCCAACTAAACAAGAGGGTGCTGCTATTTCTTTTGACGATGCTCAAGAGACCTTCACTGCACGGTATACACATGAGACTATCGCTTTGGCATTTTCAATCACAGAAGAGGCTATTGAAGATAATCTTTATGACCGTCTGGCATCTCGCTACACCAAGGCTCTGGCCCGCTCTATGGCCCAGACCAAGCAGATTAAAGCTGCGGCTATTCTGAACAATGCGTTCAGCACAGGCGCTTCTGCAATCGGTGATGGTGCAGCACTTTGCTCTTCTTCACACCCTTCACTGTCTGGTAATCAGCGTAACTTGCTGTCAACTGCGGCTGACTTGAATGAAACTTCACTTGAGCAAATGTTGATTGATATCGCTGGTCTGACAGATGAGCGTGGCCTGAAGATTGCTGTACGCGGCATGAAGCTGATCATTCCGAAAGAACTGCAATTCATTGCAGAGCGTGTGATCAACTCAAACCTGCGTTCGGCTACGGCAGATAACGACGCAAATGCAATCAAGAACATGGGGATGCTGCCCGAAGGTGCAGTTGTAAACCACTTCCTGACTGATACAGATGCGTTCTTTATCAAGACTGATGCCCCTAACGGCTTCAAACACTTCAACCGTTCAGCAATTAAAACCGCTATGGAAGGTGACTTTGACACCGGAAACATGCGGTTCAAGGCTCGTGAGCGTTACAGCTTCGGCGTGTCTGATTGGCGGTGTGTGTTTGGAACACCGGGCGCAGCCTAATAACCCTCCCTCCCGTAGGGTTTTAAAGGGCGGCTTCACAGCCGCCCTTTTTTGTTGTATAGTTTTTAAATCCTGACAGTTGCATTGGGCGACTGACATTAGCCACGACAGGAGATTTACATGGCTAACACCACCTTTTCAGGTGCAGTCCGTTCAAAAGGCGGATTCACATCTATAAGCGAAAATTCATCCACAGGTGCTATCAGCACCCTTTCAAGCATTAGTTCAACAGGTGTATCTTCTTTTGACGCCAACACTCTTGCAACTGAGGCTGGCACAGGTATCACAGGCGGCACAGGAACTATCTATCGTAGTTCTGTACAGCGTGTGGGGGGCATTATCACGACACGTATTCTTATTGACTTAACAGGATTGCGGTCCACTGCAAGCGGGGACATCATTGGAGTAAATGGAACTTCAAACGTGTGTCATATTGGTCAAATTACAGCGGCTCAAAACGGCACTATCTTGACCGGCAGTATGGAGTGCTTCGAAGCGCCGACTGGCGGAGATCCAGATATCAACGTACACTCTGCTACAGAGGGTACAGGGGTTGAAGATGGTGCTATATCAAGCCTAGCAGAAACTCTTTTGGTCAACGCTGGTGACGCTACATTAGGTAGTAAAGTATACTTTACTGCTGTTCCCGCCGCAGATGAGTTTCTGTATCTGACGCTTGGTGATACAACAGATGCTGATTATACCGCCGGTAAACTCTTTATTGAGCTAATGGGTTACGCAGCCTAGTGGGAGTGAAACATGTCAACAACAGTTGTAACTCCCAAATTCATCAGTGATGAAAATGCGTCAGATGATGACCGCATCGTAACTGCTGCCAGACCTAACACCACAGCGACGTTGGCTAACAACACGTTTCTTGGGGGCGGTGCTCGTAACATTATCGTTACAACGACTGGCACTGGTGATAATGGTAAAACTACCACCATTACTGGCACGGATGTTTTTGGGAACAGTCTAACCGAGACCATAACATCAACCGGAAGTGCTGAAGCAGTTGCTGGGACAAAACTGTTCTTGACTGTTACAGCGGTTGAGTGTTCCGCTCAATATGCTGCCAATATAAAAGTTGGTTCAGGGACTTTGTGTGCTGAAGCCATTCAAGGCAGTAACCGGATTAGGTTAAAGGGCTTTTCTATAGTTTCTGGCGGAACGGCTGGAACGATAAGCTATTTTAACGGAACTCCTGAAAGTGGTACGGCGTTGTTTAAATCCAGAACGATAGGGACGGATAACACGACGATTGATAGAACCATACCCGATCAAGGTGTTTTGTTTGAAGATGGAATGTCGGTTCAGTATACGCTTGGAACCATAGACATGATGACTTTCTTTCATGGCTAGAAAAAAAGACAAGCAGCCGCCTAAAACTAAAAAGTATTTCCGCTCCACTAAATCTGGAGCGGGAATGACTAAAGCCGGAGTTGAAAGGTATCGCAGAGAAAACCCCGGAAGTAAGTTAAAAACGGCTGTTACAGGTAAAGTTAAGAAGGGTAGTGCCGCGGCTAAACGTAGAAAGTCTTTTTGTGCTAGATCTGCTGGACAAATGAAAAAGTTTCCGAAGGCGGCTAAAAATCCGAATAGTCGTCTTCGTCAAGCCAGAAGAAGGTGGAAGTGTTAATGAAAGCCGACGACGTTTTAAAACTTTTGGAAAAGCACGAGGAGGAGTGCAATAGCCGGTACGCTCAGATACAGAAACAACTAGACAAGTTGGATCAACGTCTTTGGGGGATAGCTGGTTTAATTGTGGCTGCGGCAGTCGTGCAGAAAGTGTTCTAAATGACCAGTGCTGTTAGATTAGGAGCAGGGGCATGTCCTGTTCAGGGAAGAGGATCAAAATCAGTTGTTCGCATGAAAAAAGGAGGAAAGGTGAAGAGTGGTGGCAAAATTTGTCCGAAAGGAAAGGCATGGGCTAAACGGACGTTTGATACATACCCGTCGGCCTATGCGAATATGGCCGCGTCCAAATACTGTAAAGACCCTAACTACGCCAAAAAGTCAAAAGGCAAGTAAATGTTAACCGGAAGAGCCAAAACGCAAGTTAAAAAAGTTGCTAAAAAGCTTAGAAAAGCTTCTAAAGCCCATGCTGGGCAGGCAAAAACTTTGTCTAAATTGGTAAAAAACGGGAAAAGTAAGAAGTAATGGGCCAGCTTAAAGAGTGGGTGAAGCAGGATTGGGTTAGGATTGGATCAGATGGTTCTATCAAAGGTAAGTGCGGTACTTCAAAAGATAAGAAAAACCCTGATCGTTGTCTACCAAGATCTAAAGCAAATAGTTTATCAAAGTCTGAAAGAGCTACGACTGCTCGTAAAAAGAAAAAAGCGGGAGCAAAAGGGAAGACCGTCGTCCCAAATACAAAAAGAGCTACAGTCCGAAAAATGGGCAATGGCGGTGTTGCGATACCAACGACAAAAGCAAAACGGCCTTACGAAGGCAAGAATACTCGTGGATCAGTAGTAGCACGGGGATGCGGTGCGGTTATGCCGGACCGCAGAAAGAGAACCACAGGTTCAGTTAGCTAAAGCATAGGAGTGTAAAATGGCTAAAGAATTTATGAGTATGGAAGAGTATTACGCCGATCTCGTTGGTGGGGCAAAGGCCACGCCCATGAAGAAAAAGGGCATGGCAAAAGGTGGCAAGGTCCAAAAAATGGCTGGTGGCGGAGCCATGAAAAAGAAAGGTTATGCTAAAGGTGGCAAGGTCCAAAAAATGGCTAACGGCGGCATGATGAAGAAAAAGGGAATGGCTAAAGGCGGCAAGGTCTAGTAATAGTGCCATATCTTCAGAGCAATATTCCGCATTTCAAATGTTGGGTGCGGAGGGAATATACCTGCAATCACCAAAAATACCACGGAGAGTTTCTTCATGCTATGGCGATTGCAGTGACTACTATGCCAAGTCGATGCTTGAGCTTTCAAATGATATTTACGGGATGTGAAACAGACGGCACAGATGATCCAAACGTGCATGGCGGGGCCATGTGGGCTCGTATGCCAATCACAGCTTTGGTTGGGGACACGCCTTTAGAAGAGTGGCCGGAGCCCATGCCCGTTCACTTTGCACAGCCTTGGGACTGCATGTCTCATACTCATGCTGTTTATAGGTTGGACAGAGCTCATCCTTGTCCGTGGTTGGCTAAAGTTGGGCCAAATTTTTTTCCGGCTAAATACTATTTTACTGTCGATTATACAGAAAGTGAGATAGCGGACGACCCCGCACAACACAAGCAGAGTCATGTTTTGGAACTTTTAGATGCGGGTCCGTGGACGGGTAATATAATAGCTCTACCAAACAATAGAGTTAGAGTGACTCATCCGGCATGGTTTGAAACGGGGGAGGGTGCTCCTGACTTTTTACCTTCTCAGCATATACACTATTCAAAATCAGATTTAGACTATACAATGGATGTAAATCAGATTTTTAACAACCTGTACGCGAAAGATGAGTGATGGCTGTTTCTGGGAGCGTGAATTTTGAATTAGACGTAGCCGAATACGTTGAAGAAGCCTTTGAGCGTTGCGGGTTGGAAGTACGCACGGGCTATGACCTAACAACAGCTAGACGCTCTCTCAATCTCATGCTTGCCGAATGGGCCAACCGTGGGTTAAACCAATGGACTATAGCCCAAAGAACACAAGCTCTTACTTCTGGCACGAGAACATACGCTCTATCCGAGGATGTAATCGACATATTAAGTGCTGTTGTAACGCGCAGTAGCACTGATTTTGCGTTAACTCGTGTTAGCCGCGACGATGATCTTAACATCCCAAGCAAGGCTACGACGGGCCGACCCACCCAGTTTTTTTTGGATCGTCAAGTTACCCCAAGCCTGCGTATATGGCCCACTCCTGAAAACAGCACTGATGTTATCGTGTACAATGCTTTAACTCGGATTGATGATGGAGACGCGCCTGTCAATACTATGGACGTGCCTTTCAGGTTTTATCCATGTTTAGCAGCGGGTTTAGCCTATTACATATCTTTAAAAAGAGCCCCCAACAGAACTCAAATGTTAAAAGCTATTTATGAAGAAGAGTTTGAACGTGCTATGGGTGAAGATCGTGACCGCTCAAGCTTCACCGTGACGCCTGAATACGCTTACTTTAGGACAAACTGATGGCTAGGTACGCAACAGGGAAAAATGCTAAAGCAATCTCTGATAGATCCGGTCTTGCCTATCGTTACAAAGATATGCGTAAAGAGTGGAATGGTTTAATAGTAGGTAAAGATGAGTTTGAAAGAAAGCACCCTCAACTAGGGCCTTTTCGAAAAATACATGATCCGCAGACTTTAAAAGAGGCTAGACCTGCTAGAGAAGAGCCTGCTGTTATACGGTTGTTAGGAGTCGATGCTTTTAAATCAGGGGCGCAGAGCTCTGCAACAATTACCGTTACAGAACTGTCTCATGGAAGAACAACTGGAGATACCGTAAGGTTTAGAACGACAAATGGATTTGATGGTTTTACTAAAACAATTTTGGAGCAAGATTCAGGCTACTCCATCACGGTTGTTAACGAAGATACCTACACTTTCTCAGCCTCTTCAGGGACGGCTACGTCTGGTAGCACAAAAGGTGGGGGTAAAAATGCAACGGTTGGTCCCGTCACGGTGGAGGCATAAATGAGCTATACCTTTACAGAGTTAAAAACCGCCATACAGGACTATACTGAAAATACGGAAACATCCTTTGTCACTAACTTGCCTACGTTTATTAAGAATGCAGAGCAGCGTATATTTAAGCTTGTTGATCTTGAGTTTTTCCGAAAAAACGCAAACAGCACTTTAACAAGTTCAGATCCTTTTTTGTCAGTGCCAACTGATTATTTAGCATCTTTTTCATTGTCTATTACAAACAGTAGTTCAAAAGAATTTTTACTACAAAAAGATGTAAATTTTATACAGGAGTATACTCCTAATCCTGCCACAACGGGTGTTCCAAAGTATTATGCGTACTTTGATGTTAGTAACTTCATACTGGCCCCCACACCAAACAGTAATTACACTTGTGAGCTACATTACTACTATAGACCAGCTTCTTTAACTGCGGGTGCGGACTCTGGGACGACGTGGTTAAGCACTAATGCTTCTGTTGCGTTACTTTACGGTTCTTTGGTTGAGGCATACATCTTTATGAAAGGTGAGCAGGATATGCTTGCCATGTACGAAAAACAGTTTACCGAGGCTATATCTCGCATTAAAGATCTTGCAGAGGCCAGAGAAAATAGTGATGCGTATCGCAGAGGTTTACCTGATCGGCCTCGCACATAAGGAGTGACAAATGGCAACAAGTAACGCGGCAACAAACTACCTAGAAAGGAGATTGTTGCATTATATTTTTAAAAACAACTCTCTCAGCTTTTCATCACCGGGCGATAGTATCTATGTTGGTTTAGCAACGGCGGTGTCTGCTGCTGAAACAGGTTCTTTGACTGAAGCTACTTTCACAAACTATGCAAGACAGCAAGTCACAGCATCAAACTGGACAACTATAGGGGCTGATTCCACAGATACTCAGACGGCAATAAATGCAGCTAATATTGAGTTTCCTGCATCAGGTGGGACAAACAACACCATAACTCACTCCTTTGTTGCAGATGCTTCTTCAGGCGGGAACATTCTGTTTGTTGGCGCACTTGATGCTAGCAAGACCGTAGCCTCTGGTGACATCTTTCGGATAAATGCTGGCAACCTTACGATTGAGTTGAAGTAATGGCACTTGTTCTTAAAGACAGGGTAAAAGAAACCACAACCACCACAGGCACGGGTACATATACTCTGGCTGGTGCAGTTACTGGTTTTGAAGCGTTCAGTGTTATTGGCAATAGCAACACGACTTTCTATTGCTGCACTGATGGCTCTGACTTTGAGGTAGGTGTTGGCACTTATACATCATCAGGTACGACTTTAGCTAGAACAACCATACTTCAGTCTAGTAACAGCGATAGCGCGGTTAGTTGGAGTTCAGGGACTAGGACTATATTCTGCACGTTGCCAGCAGAAAAGATGTCCTTTCTGGACGCAAGCGGTAACTTAGTAGCCGCCAACGGTAGTGCGCTTACTGCATTGAACGCCAGCAATCTTGCAAGCGGAACTGTAGCCAACGCACGGTTGGATCAACAGCTTCAGGATGTAGCAGGGCTTGCTGTTACAGATAGCGGTTTTATTGTAGGAAACGGGGCTAACTTTGTTTTAGAAACTGGAGCCACGGTTAGAACATCATTGGGTCTTGGTACAGCGGCAGTGTTAGACACTGGAATATCAAACACCAATGTTGCCAAGTTCACTTCTGGTGTTGCTGACAATGACTTTCTAAGAGTTGACGGCACTGACATAGAAGGTCGATCTGCATCAGAAGTATTGTCTGATATTGGCGCACAAGCATCCCTGACATTCGGCATATCAAACACCAACGCTGTAAAAATCGACAGTAGCTCTGTAGCGGATGATGAGTTTGCGAGATTTACCGCTAACGGATTAGAAAGCAGATCTACATCAGAGGTTTTATCAGACATTGGTGCACAGGCGTCCCTGACATTCGGCATATCCAACACCAACGCTGTTAAGATTGATAGCTCATCCGTGGCAGACGATGAGTTTGCGCGGTTTACAGCAGATGGTTTGGAAAGCAGGAGCGCATCAGAAGTAAGGTCAGATATTGGATTAGGCACCGCGGCTGTATTAGACACAGGCATTTCAAACACTAATGTTGCTAAATTTACATCTGGGGTGGCAGACAACGATTTCTTGCGAGTTGATGGTACGTCTATCGAAGGTAGATCTGCTTCAGAAGTGCTATCTGATATAGGTGCAACAACAGCTACAGCGGCAGCGGATGAGGCTACGGCGCTTGCAATCGCGTTGGGTTGATGGAGATTTAGATGGCTAATACGTTTAAAGTTATAACAAGAGATGTTGCTCCTGCTACATCTGGTTCACCGGAGACTTTGTATACGGTGCAGAGCGGTAGCACAGTGGTTGTTCTTGGATTAACGCTTGCTAATGTACACACAGCACAAGTCACCGGGACAGTACAGCTTGTTAGTACCACAACTCAAACTAGCCAGACTCAGAACACGACAGCGCATATCGTAAAGGATATACCTATTCCTGTAGGGGCCACCGTGGAGATTATGGGCGGCAACAAACTAATACTGAATGTTGGGGATATTATAAAAATAGATGCCTCTGTCGCTGACAAGCTCTCCGTTACCATGAGTTACATGGAGATCACCTAATGCCGTATATTGGTCAACAAACAGCAGATAACTTCCAAAGCACCGTAGCCGTACAAAGATTCAACGGTGATGGCAGTGACACCACCTTTACCCTGACCACCGCAGTGTCTTCTGTGCAGGATGTGCTTGTGTCTGTAGATGGTGTTGTGCAAGAC
>Ga0209348_1000551_pt1 | contig 19247 bp, 25 predicted proteins | sample ETNvirenome_2_30_FD_184065 | JGI IMG/M metagenome (GOLD analysis project Ga0209348, IMG submission 184065) | Marine viral communities from the Pacific Ocean - ETNP_2_30 (SPAdes) (version 2) | ecosystem: Environmental > Aquatic > Marine > Oceanic | place: Pacific Ocean | collected 2013-06-22
AACTGCAGATAGTGAACGTTTTGGTAAATTTTTAACTCATTATGAAATGTATAAAAGAATACTTGAGGTGCCAGGAGAGATTGTTGAATGTGGTGTTTTTAGAGGGACGTCCCTAACTAGATTCGCTGCATTCAGAGAGATGTTAGAAACCGGCGATAGTAGAAAAATTATTGGATTTGACAACTTTAATAGCGATTATCCAGACACATCTTGGGATGAAGATCAAGCACAAAGAGAAAAATGGATGGCAACTGCCGGCTCTGATTCGATTACGACAGATCAGCTCGAATATGTTTTCAATACGCACAACTATAAAAACTATGAATTCATTGCTGGTGATATAACAAAAACACTGCCTGAATATGTTGATAAAAATCCGCAACTTAAAATTGCTTTACTAAATATAGATATTGATTTTGTAGAGTCCACTTACTGTAGCCTAGATAATCTTTTTGACAAAGTGGTGCCTGGCGGTATAATTTTATTTGATAATTATGGCGCTTTTCACGGCGATACAAAGGGCACAGATATGTTTTTTGAAAGTCGTGATATAAAGCCTACACTTAAAAGATTTTCTTTTAACTCTAGACCATCATACTATGTAAAGGATTAAACTTAAAATGAATGAATACGAAAAATTTGGATTTAACATAGATACGCAAGTTGTGTCGGAACAATCCTTACAGAAGGCAGAAAAGATTATTGAAACAATAATGCAACAAGGAACATCGTATGAGTACTATGAGAATGATGTTCTTATAAGGATTGAAAATTTTCTTGATATTGATTCAAATTTGAGAGGTATTCTTTTAAATGATAAATTATTAAAAAGAATAGAATATTTTTTAGGTGAAAGACCAGTCCTTTTTAAAGATAAAATTAATTTTAAATATCCTGGTGGTGTTGCTGACGACTTACATCAAGATATACAAGCTGGCTGGCACGAATATGGCACAACAAACTTTATAACGGTTGGCATAGCATTAGATGAGTGCAGCATAGCTACATCTTGTGTTTATTTTTATAAGAAAGAATTAGAGCAGAGAAAGCGTATGCTTGGAAGCTATCACGAACCTTTAGATTGGAATAACTTCAAAAAAGAAGATTTTATTCCAGCAATCTTAAACCCTGGAGATGTAACATTTCACGACGCTTATGCGCCTCACTACTCAGAAGCTCAAAAAAGTAAAAAACAAAGAAGAGTAGTATGGCTGACTTTTAATGGCATTTCTGCTGGGGATCACAGAGAAAAATACTATAAAGATAAACTTAACAGTTTTCCTCCAAATAATAAGAGAAAACCAGGCGTAGAATACGAGTATAAGGTATGATATGAAAAAGATATATTCAAATGTAGACCCCAATGTTTTATTGCACGTAATTCTTCGCAAAGAGGACGTGAAGACGCAGAGAATAAATGTTATTGATGATAGTGAGTTTTTACAATTGGCTGCAATGAACTTGCCAAACGGAAAGACTTTTCTTCCTCATAAGCATGTTTATTGTGAAAAGACAACAACTATAGCTCAAGAGTCTTGGGTTATAATAGAAGGCAAAGTCAAAGCGATATTATATGATTTAGACGATGAGATAATATCAGAAGAGATCTTAAATCAAGGAGACTGCAGTATAACCTTGTATGGTGGCCACAATTATGAAATTTTAGAAGACGATACTATTGTTTATGAGTATAAGACTGGGCCTTATTTAGGTATTGAATTAGATAAAGAGATTATAGGTGATAAAAAATGAAAAACTTAGTAGCATCAGGCTGCAGCTTCACAGAAACTTGGCCAGAAAATCCTGTTGATGGGCAAACTTGGGCAGATTATTTAGCACCGATGGCTGAAATGAAATTACATAATGTTGCCATGTGTGGTGCAGGGAATCATATTATATCCACCCGTTTGATTAAAAAAACAGAAGAATTATTGAATTCAGGAGTATCGCCAGATGACATATATGTGATAGCGCAATGGTCTGGTATATATCGTTTTGATCGAGTAGTGGAAAAAAATATGGCTTCTTGGGCCGGCCCAGGTTTTGAAAAAAGATCTGTTTGGATTAAAGCTCTTGCGACAGGAGAAAAAAGATTTGAGCCGCCTTCGGATACTGAAAACGATTGGATAATGAATGCAGGCGCTCACCTTGAGGGTATTTGGCCTCCGCTGCTATCAATTACATCAAAAGAGCATGCATTTTTAGAAACTTTAGAAAATATGCTGAGAGTGCAATGGTATTTAAAATCAAAAAACATTAAATATAAAATGTTTAATGGTTGGGATATTTTTACAGATGGGTCTTTAAAAGAAAAATTTTTTGATGTAGCAGACTTGACAGTCAACGGTGTTGATCAATTTAGTACAGATGGCAATTATACTAACGTATCACAGCCTCTCTTAAAAGATAACTGCAAATGGTTTGGATATTTATTTGATATGATTGACTGGGAAAATTTTTGGACTTATGAGAGTGACAAAATTAAATTTGGAGGCCTAACACAGTGGGTGTGTGATAATTTACCAAAAGACTTATGGTTTAGAGAGCCAGGAGACCAACACCCAACAAATGCTGGCCATCGAGAATTTGCTAGAAAAGTATTATTGGAGTTTTTAAATGAAGCTAATTAAAAAATTATTCAAATGGATTGATAATAAAGTAAAAACGTTTTTATACAAAAGAAAACAAAAAAAGTTTCTTCGTCGAAAAGTAAAGAATGTTGGCAAAAAAGATCCTTTTATTTACAAGTAATTAGGAATATATAAGATGAGAGTTTTAGGAATCAATTGTTTAAATCATGATGCAGCTGTATCTGTAGTAGAAGACAATAAAATATTGTTTGCAGCTCATTCTGAAAGGTATAGTCGTGTTAAAAACGATATGCATCTTAACGATGCAATTATGCAGGAGGCATTGAGCTTTGGAGAGCCAGATCTAGTTGCCTATTACGAAAGGCCCTGGCTTAAAAAAACTAGACAGCTATACGCCGGCCAATGGTCCGAGGCATTTAGCGCGGAAAACTTACCGGCCCGTTATCTTAAAAAATGGATAAATAAGAAAATTACTTATATCGATCATCATAAATCTCACGCCGCCGCTGGATATTATACGTCGCCTTTTAAAGAGGCAGTAGTATTGGTTATTGATGGCATCGGCGAGTGGGATGTTTTAACAATATGGCACGGCAAAGATGAAAATTTAAAAAAGATTTATAGTATTAAATATCCAAATTCTTTAGGTTTGTTTTATTCAGCAATGACACAACACGTAGATCTTAAACCTTGTGAAGAAGAATATATCTTAATGGGTATGTCTGCCTGGGGTAAGCCTGTTCACTCTGATAGATTTTACGATGATTTGTTTTCAAAAAACGATCTGCTGAAGCTAAATTACAACTTACACAAAGGACTTGGTTCATATGGTGAAAATGAAGGCTGGGAGCAGTTTGATATAGCCAGTAGCGCACAAAAAGTTACAGAAGATGTGCTTAAAAATATATTTCATAAATGCAAAACACTTCTCCCTCACTGCGAGAATATGGTTTATATGGGTGGTGTTGCTTTGAACTGTGTTGCCAACAGCACGGTCGCATCGAAAATTTATAATAACATATGGATTATGCCCAATCCAGGTGATGCAGGCTCTTCTTTGGGTGCCGCTGCGGCAGCTGTTGGTTCTCATTTAGAATGGGACGGTCCTTTTTTAGGAACAGAAATTGTTGGCGAATATCCAATATCTGACTTAACAAATTCACTTTTAGAAGATAAGATAGTAGGTGTTGCAAATGGTAGAGCTGAGTTTGGCCCTCGCGCATTAGGTAACAGAAGCTTGTTAGCCGATCCAAGAGGTCCAGAAATTAAAGATAAAGTGAATGAAATTAAAAAGAGACAAAAATTTCGACCGTTTGCTCCTTCTATTTTAGAAGAGCACGCTCACGAAATATTTGATATGCCAGTTAGCAAAGTACCATATATGCAATACATAGCAAAGTGTAAACACCCAGATAAGTATCCAGCGATCTGTCATGTTGATAATACCAGTAGGGTTCAAACAGTATCAGAAAAAGATAATCCCGGTTATTATAACTTAATAAAAAACTTTTATCAAAAGACTGGTTGCCCAATGCTACTTAATACCAGCTTGAATATCAAAGGACAGCCAATTGTTAATACAGTTGATGATGCTAAAGCTTTTGCAAAGCACTATGGTGTTAAAGTTATGTACTAATAAGAGGAAAATACATTGAAAACAATAAAAGAACTATTAAATAATAAAGATGAAGTAAATTTGATTTGTGGTGCCAGCAACGCACTCATAGCTAAGCTAGCTGAAAACGCAGGTTTTGACGGTGTATGGCTGTCTAGTTTTGAAATGCATGCTTGGAATAGGTTCCCAGATGCATCGATATTGAATGTGGCAGACTATGCAGATGCTATTAATAAAATATCAGACAGAATTAACATTCCAATCTTGGTTGATGCTGACGAAGGTGGCCCGAGCGCTATTAACACTATTCGTATGGCCAGAGAGTATTCAAAGGCTGGTGCTTGGGGAATGTGTGTAGAGGATAATCCTTCTCCAAAGAGGTGCTCATTTTACGGTATGAAGAAAGAATTAGAAAAAACAGCGACTACAGTTGGTAAAATCAAGGCAGCACTAGAGAAAAGCAATAAAAAAGATTTTGCAGTTATCGCCAGAACTGAGGCTCTAATTCAAAATCGTGGTATTCCTGTTGCCCTAGAGAGAGCAAGGGCATATACAGATGCTGGATGCGATGGATTCTTGATACATAATAAAAATAAAACTCCAGAAGAAGTTATGAGATTTTGTGATGCATATCATAAAGAAAATTTAACTACCCCCTTGGTTATTGTTCCAACTACCTATAATCAAATGACCACAAAAGAAATGGAAAATTGTGGCATTAGTTTGGCAATATACGCAAATTATTCTGTACGCGCTGCCGTTAAAGTTATGGAAACAATGTTTGGAGAAATAATCAACAAAAATTCTTTGTCAGGAGGTAACGAACACGTTGTGCCAATGACAAAGATTTTTGAATTAATTGGTGTTGACGAAATGAAGGAAAATCAAGAAAAATATGGTTCATGAACTTTTTGATACTTTAGTCGCTAAAGGGTACAATTTTTTTACTGGTGTGCCCGATAGTGCCCTTAAGCCTTTTCAGAATCAAATGCTAGATTCAGGCTTGCCCCATATAGGGGCTGTCAATGAAGCACACGCTCTTGCTATAGCATTTGGTGCTGAGTTGGCTGGCAAAAAGTCTTGTGTATATTTGCAAAATTCAGGACTAGGAAACATAATTAATCCCTTAGCTAGTCTTTGTCTGCCATTTGGCGTTTGTCCTCTTTTAGTTATCGGCCATCGCCACACTTTACCACAACATAAAGTTATGGGAGAAACTGACCGGCTCATTTTAGAAACCATCGGATATGAAAATTTTATATTGGTTGAGGGAGAGAACAATGTTAAATAGACAAGAAGCAATTAAAAAAATATTTGATCTCCACGGCGATGAAGCAGTCTATGTCACAAACACAGGGTATATTTCCAGAGAGATATACGATATGTATCCAGAAAATAAGAACATTTTATATATGCAAGGCAGTATGGGTTTGTCACCAGCAATCGCTTTGGGTATAGCTAGCAATACAGATAAAGATGTAATCGCGCTTGTGGGAGACGCATCGTTATTGATGCACTTAGGTGTAACCCATACTATTAGGGATGCGGATTTAAAAAATTTATTTGTTTATGTTTTAGATAATGGTTGTCACGAATCTGTTGGAAAATACGACTCTGCTAATTTAGAAGAGAGTTATCCTGGCGTGAATGAGATTATAAAAATATCTTGCGATGGTAAAAAGCCAAGAGTAAAACTTTCTTGTCAGGACAATGTTGAAAATCTGTTGGAATTTTTAAATGGGTGAGATACTATTAAACCCAGGCCCAACTAATACTAGGTTTGCAACAAAAATGCACCAGTGGCTTGGAAGTGATATTTGCCATCGCGATGATAAGTTTATAAATATTTTATCTAGATTACAGAAAAAATTATTAGCAAAATCTAATTTTAGAAAAACAGACAACATAGCTGTAATGGCTGGCTCTGGCACCACAGCTTTGGAAGCGATGATAGCAACACTGGTGCCCGATGATACATTGGTTATAGTTGCTGGAAAGTATGGTCTCCGTGCCTCTGAGATTATGACAGCAAATAATATTAAACATAAAACTTTAGAATCCAAAACAATCAATGATTTAAAAATTTGTCACCAGACAAAATACGTTTTTTATGTAGAGAATGAGACATCTACTGGAGAACACTATAGTCCATCAAAGATGGCAAAATGTTTTCCAAACGCTAACTTTTTTGTTGACGCTACTTCCTCATTTGGTGCGCACAGGCCTTATAAAAGTTCTAATAGAATCATAGCTTTTTCTTTTTGCAGCAATAAATGCTTGCAATCAACGCCAGGATTAGGTATTGTTATATGGCGAAAAGATTTAAAAAAATATCTTAGATCATATGTGGGTGATTTGTCAAAGTATAAAATTGGCTCTTTGCCTTTTACTTTACCAGTACAGTCGGTGTGCGCACTTGATTATACATTAGACAAAATAAAAGATAACAAGCAAATATTTGATAATAGATCTAAAAAATTAATATCTGAATTTGCTTCTATTGGAATACAGTGTATAAATAAAAATCCTTGTAATTCTATCGTTGCATTTAAACACCCAACAAAAAGCTATGAGGAGTTAAAAAACTACATGTCACAAAGAAATATAGTTTTATATTCTGGAGTTCCAGGTGTTGATAAAAGCTTTAGAGTAGCTACGATGAGTGTAAAGTTTGATTCACACTTTAAAAAGATTATGGGTGCTTTTTATGATTCGTGTTTATGTTGATGTAGTAGGTGACCTTTTCCATATAGGTCATATAAATTTATTTAAAAAAGCTATAAATTTATTTGATCAGCCTGTTCAATTAGTTGTCGGTGTTCACAATGACAGCGATGTGCAATCTTACAAAAGAAAGCCAATAATACCGCAACAACAAAGATATGAAATGATTCGGTCTTGCAGGTATGTTGGTGAGGTTATAGAAGATGCTCCTTTAACTATAACAGAAAATTTTATCAATAAACATAATCTAGATTATGTTGTCCATGGAGACGATGTGACCAGTGCTATTGAAGAGCAGCACTCTGTAGTATCTTCTCTGGGCATAGTAAAATATGTCCCATATACGGAGGGCGTCTCCACGACTGATATTATAGAGAGGATAAAAAATGATTAAGATAAATATGGGATCTGGTCCTAGAAATTTTGGAGAAGAATGGCACCACATTGATGGCGGCTCATACGAACATTTAAATTCTAAAGACGTGCAAAACTTACCTTATGATGATGATACAGTTGATCTGATATACGCTTCGCACTTAATAGAATATTTTGATAGAGAGCAGATTATTGATGTATTAGCTGAGTGGAGAAGAGTATTAAAACCTGGAGGAACTTTAAGATTAGCAGTGCCAGATTTTGAAGTTATGACTAAGTTATACTCACAGGGTCACAAATTAGATAAATTTTTAGGGCCAATATTTGGAAAAATAAAGATGGCATCAGATACAGTTTATCATAAAACAGTTTATGATTATGATAGCTTGAAAAGCCTCTTAGAGTGTTGTGGCTATAGCGATATTAAAAAATATGATTGGCGTCAAACAGAGCATAGTCAGTTTGATGATCATTCGCAAGCATATATTCCACATATGGACAAAGAGAACGGAGTTCTAATAAGTTTAAACATCGAGTGTGTTAAATGAGTTTTGAAGTAATAAGTAAATTTGAAAAAGAGATAGCCAGTTTTTTTGGCGCTCCTTATGCTGTTGCAGTAGACTGTTGCACGCACGGTATTGAACTATGCTTGAGAAATGAAAAAATAAAAAATTTTTCTGTTCCAAAGAGAACTTATATTTCTGTGCCTTTCTTGGCAAATAAATTAGGTATAGATTTTGAATGGAGAGATGAAGATTGGCAAGATTATTACTATTTAACAGAAAATATTATTGATGCTGCAGTTTTATGGAAAAGAGACAGCTACATTCCAAAAACTTTTATGTGTTTAAGTTTTCAATTTCGAAAGCATTTAAGTTTAGGACGCGGCGGAATAATTTTAACAGATGATAAAGAGGCGAGTTTATCCTTAAAAAAAATGTCATATGATGGTAGGCTACCTAATGTACCATGGCGTGAACAAAATATATCTACGGTGGGTTATCATTATTATATGACACCAGAGACAGCCCAAAAAGGCCTAGATAAGCTGCCGGCAGCAATAAATACAGAGCCAAAGCAGTGGACAATATTAGATTGGCCAGATTTAACAAAAATGGAAGTTTTTAAATGAAAAAAGTAGCATTAATTACAGGCATATCAGGACAAGATGGTAGCTATTTAGCAGAGTATCTCTTAAGCAAAGATTATGAAGTTTGTGGAACAATTAGAAGATCATCTGTAGCAGAGAATCAAGATAGCAGAATCAAACATTTAAGTGGCAAAGTAAAAACCTTTTACGCTGATATGATGGATCCACACTCTTTAAACCGAGTTGTTAGCGAAACAATGCCAGACGAAATTTATAATTTGGCAGCTATGAGTCATGTCAGAGTTAGTTTTGACGTGCCTTCTTTTACAATTCAAACAAACGCTATGGGTGTTTTAAATCTTCTGGAAGTTTATAGGACAGTTTGTCCTAATGCAAAGTTTTATCAAGCTAGCTCATCCGAAATGTTTGGTAACTCTGTTGATTCAGATGGCGTGCAAAGAATGACAACGCCGATGAATCCAGTTAGTCCATATGGATGTGCAAAGTTGCTGGCTTACAATTTAGTTAGACATTATCGCAACGCCTACAAACTTCACGCTTGTAACGGTATATTATTTAATCATGAATCTCCAAGACGTGGTTCTAATTTTGTTACAAATAAAGTAGTCAAAACGGCAGTTCAAATAAAGAAAGGACTGAGAAACAAGCTGGAATTAGGAAATATGGACTCTAGTCGAGATTGGGGTCATTCAAAAGATTATGTTAGAGCTATGCATATGATTGTCAATCACGACGTTCCAGATGAATTTATTGTGGCTACTGGCGAGACACACACAGTTAGAGATTTGTGCAAATATGTATTTGAAAGGCTTGATATGAACTATGAGGATTATGTAACCCAGAATCCAATCTATATGAGACCGGAAGAGTTAAAATATCTTAAAGGTGATTCTAGTAAAGCCCGCGAAGTTCTAGGTTGGAAGCCAGAATACACTTTTGAGACTCTTATGGATGATATGATTGATTCTTGGATGAGCAAAATATGAAATGACAAAAAAGCACAAAAATATATTTTATAGAAAATCTAAGATCTTTAATCCAAAATCCAAGATAATCGCAAATGTAGATAGAGTTATTGAATTTGTTGAAACAGGTAACACAGCTCCAATCTTAGTGGAGGTAGATCCAAGCAACGCCTGCAATCATGCGTGCAGCTTTTGTCTATCTTCTTACATACATTTTGATAAATATAAAGGCACTGAAACATTTTCTAGAGCTACTATGCCTAGAGATATGTTGATGAATTTATGTAAAGATTTTGTAGATATGGGTGTACGCTCTATCAATTGGACAGGTGGTGGAGAACCAGGATTAAACAGACATCTTAAAGAAGCTATAGAGTACTGTGGCGCGAACGGCATCAAGATGGGTATATTTACAAATGGCACACTGTTTGATAAATGGGATATGTTTGATACTCTAGTTGACAATATGACTTGGGTTAGATTTTCAATTGATGCTGGCACTAAAGAAACGTATAATAAAGTTCGAGTCGCAAAGGAAAATAGAGGATGGGATAAGATGGTTGAAAATTTAACCAAGCTCATCGAAGTAAATAAGCAGAAAGGCAACAAGATAGATATTGGCGTAGGCTACGTTATATCCCCAGACACTTATTCTGAAATAGTTGATTTTGCCAATTTCTTTAAAGACTTTGACTTAATGTATTGTCAATACAAACCAGAAATAGTAATCAGAGAAGATGGCGGTACCCAAAGAGATTTAGAGTTTTGGAAGAATACAGTTCAACCTTTGCTTGATGAAGCAGAAAAGATTTTGGGTGACAAGTTTCAGGTTAACGGATACAAGCTAGAAGACTTAGCCGAAGATCGTGAAAAGTTTGGAAGAAACTATAAAAAATGCTTAGGATCGCAAGTATCTCCTTGCGTTGGTGCAGACGGTCACGTTTATGTTTGTACAAATCATAGAGGCTGGAAGCAATATAGCTATGGTAATATGTATGACGGTAAGTCTTTTAAAGAGATATGGAATAATATTGAAAAAAGAAAAGAGGTAATGAAGCAAATTGAAGATGTAGAAAACTTCTCTAATTGCACTAAACTATGCAAACCTCACGAAAGCAATAAAGCAGTGTGGGAGATATGGCAGAATATGGGTTCAATGGGTCCAGAAGAAAAAAAATCTTATACTAGGGCTTTATTGAGAGACCAAAAAGAAGCAAAGAGGAACTTAAAGCATGCGGAATTCATATGATTCAATTAGTTAATGGCAGAGGCCAACTTGGAGAAGAGTTAAAAAAACATATAAAAAATTACAAAAATAAAAAAAATGTTTTTATTTATCACACTTGGAATCCTTGGGACCGCACACAAGAAACACAAAAAAAAGAATATGAAAAATTTATAAATTTTGTGAACGCACATTTAAATTATAGGATATTATTTATTTCCACATATTCACAAAATGACAACTATTACGTTATGTATAAACAGCTAGCTGAAGCTTATTTGATAAACAAATGTAAAGATGCTTTAGCAATAAGGTTGCCTAGCTTAATAGGAAATAAAGGCGTATTAAAAAAATTTAAAGAAAGCAAAGCTTCGCCTTATGGAGAAATAGAATTTATATCTTTAACAGAGGCATCAGAAAAAATTATTGATCTCGCTAGCTATAATGGTCTCAATAAAAGCTTTACCATTGTTGGTGAGAAAATATCTGCTGCTTTGGCCAATGAATTAGTAAATATAAAAACATAAAAATCAATAGGAGATTTATAAATGAACCCAAAAATAACAGTTTGTACAGCAACACATCGTAGGCCAGATTTGCTAGCTAGATGCATAAAATCTGTCCAAGCACAAACATTTGAAGATTATGAACACATAATATTTTCCGATCATTGCCCAAAAGCAAAATACGTTTATGAGCAATTTAAAAGCGATGAAAGAATTAGATTTTTTGAAAATCAATTGCCACACGTAAAAAATGTTGGCGCTGTGGGTCAAAATTTTGCGATTAATAATTCTAATTCAAATTTAATATGTTACCTCAATGACGATAATATATTTTTTCCAAATCATTTAGAAGAGTTGTACAATGCCTTACAGTATCATCCAATAGTTTTTACAAGAGCACTAAGCACCAAACTCGGTATAGGTGATAATGTTATAGAAAAATTATCAGAAAGAACACTCGAAGAAGACTATAATGCAGTTTTAAACGGTGAAGATGTTAATGAATCTCCTATGGATATGTTAAGATTGGGTCATCATAAAAATGTTATTGACTCAGTTGGCTTGTGGAAGAGTTGGGCAGAAATGGCTTCAGCTGGACGCCCCGATCCACATAATGAAGATGGTGAGTTTATAGCAAGATTGGCAACATATGGACGAGTGCATTATGTCAATTCTTTTACTGCAATGTATTATGATCGATCAGCTTGTAAGATCAAAGATGATGTTTATGATAAAGCTATTGAATCAGTGCCAGAAGAGCAGGCTTACATATTTGAAGAATCTCTCAAAAAAGCAGGCATAATATGATAACTTGTGAAATATTGGGCTATGGAGCTGACAATAATGGGTTAGGAAACCAGATGTTTTGTATTGCAACTGCTTTAGGGCTTGCATACGAAAATAATGATACGGCCTCTTTCCCTGAATTAATGTACCCACCATATGATTTTTATGGAAGAACAATATTTCATAGATTAAATAAATCGCCAATAAGTGTTAAAAATACTTACAATGAACCGCCTTACACTAGTACAATTTATCATAAAATACCATATGAAGAAAATATGAGTATGAGAGGTCACTTCCAATCATATAAATATTTTGAAAAAAATCAAGAACAAATAGTGGATTCATTTCAATTGCCCAAGCACATTGTTTCCAGAATTGAAAAAAAACACGAACACTTATTAAATGATCTTTCTAATAAGGCTTCTATGCACATAAGACGTGGAGATTATTTAAAATTACAAGGACATTATGCTAGCTTGGACTCGCAGTATTATGACAAAGCTTTAGATATCGCAGAGAAAGAAGAGATAGTAGTCTTCAGTGATGATATTGAATGGTGCAAACAGAATATATCTTTAGGTAAGAAAAAGATTTATTTTGTTGAAGGAGAGATGGACATTGTTGATATGTATCTAATGTCTAGAATACCAACCAATATTATAGCAAACTCTACTTTTTCTTGGTGGGCCGCTTTTTTAAACAAAAATAAAGACAAAAAGATTATTGGCCCAACTCAGTGGTTTGGCCCTGCAAGGACAAAATCAAATGAAATAGAAACAAGAGATTTATTTCCACCAAGCTGGATAAGAATTTAATAATAGGAGAACACAATGAATGTTGGAATAGTCGGTCAAGGATTCGTAGGCTCAGCTATCAGAGAGGGCTTAAAAGATTTTCACAAAGTTAGAACATATGATATTAAATCTGAGCTTGGAAATTGCAATAATATAAATGAATTAATTGAAGCTTCAAAAATTATTTTTGTTTGTGTTCCAACGCCTATGAGAAAGGATGGAAGTTGTGATACAAGAATTATCTCCAAAGCAGTAAAAGACATTGATGTTGTTGCTAGTCAGTTGGGAGATAAAAAAGTTTTAATTGTAAAGTCGACTGTTCCGCCTGGCACAACACATAAACTTTCTTCTGAGTGTAATTCGGTAGATATATTATTTAGCCCAGAGTTTCTAACAGAAGCAAATTCTTTTGAAGATTTTAAGAATCAGACGAGGATTATTTTAGGAGGCCGTGAAGAATCCGCGTTGATTGTTGAACAAATGTTTCGTGAAGTTTTTCCTGAAATTCCAATTGTTAAAACTGATACAAAAACGGCTGAGACGATAAAATATTTTACTAATTGTTTTTTATCTACTAAAGTTAGTTTTGCAAACGAATTTAAGCAAGTTTGTGATTCGTTAGAGGTTCAATACGATGAGGTAATTGAATATGCATTACATGATAAAAGACTAGGACGATCACATTGGTCTGTGCCAGGGCCAGATGGAGATTATGGATTTGGAGGTCATTGTTTTCCAAAAGATTTAAAAGCTATGTTATCAATTGCAAATGATTTTGGTATCCAAACTACGATGCTGCAAGCTACGTGGGATAAGAACAATGAAGTTAGAAGTGATAAAGATTGGGAAAAGATGTCCGGTAGGGCAGTGAGCGATGATTAGGAGAAATAAAGAATGAAAATTTTAGTGACGGGCGGCTGCGGGTTCGTAGGTAGCAATCTAGTTGATATGCTGGTTAGAGATAGCGAGAATGAAGTTTTGGTTATTGATAATCTAGATACTGGCAAGAAAGAGCATTGTAACGAGAAGGCAAAATATATTTTTGCTGATATAAGAGACGTATTTGCTAATTCTGACTCTATTAGTGAACTAGCCATCGGAAGACAAATAAAAAAAACGCATGCTTATTTTTTAAGAAATGTTGATATAATATATCATTTAGCAGCTTTGGCTAGAATACAGCCGAGTTTTGGCCGGCCCGTAGAGACTATGCACGTCAATTCTTATGGAACATCTTTAGTATGCGAGCATGCTCGTAGAGTAGGTGCTAAGGTTGTATACTCTGGTTCTAGCTCTTTTTACGGAGGAGCTAAATTAAATCCATACGCTTTTTCAAAATGGCAAGGAGAAGAGACCTGCAAAATGTATAGCGATGTTTATGGATTAGAGACAACAATAGCTAGATTTTTTAATGTATACGGCCCCCGCCATCCTAGTGTAGGGCCATATGCCACTGTTGTAGGAATATTTGAAGATTTGACCAAAAAAAATAAACCCTTAACAGTTGTAGGAGATGGCGAGCAAAGAAGAGATTTTACGCATATCGATGATATCTGTCGTGGTTTAGTAGCAATATCTAAGGACAACCACAAAGGAGAGGTGTTTAATTTAGGCACAGGCACAAACCATTCTATTAATGAACTGGCATCATATTTTGGCGGAGAAAAAGTTTACTTACCTCAGCGGCCAGGAGAAGCACGAAACACGCTAGCAGATATAAGCAAGACCACCGAATTGACTTCCTGGCTACCGACAAAAGAATTAAGAGAGTACGTTAAGCAATGGCTGCTGAATTATTAGAAATTGGAAACGGATATCTTTATATGGGCGAGCGACCCTTTGCGAAGCCATTTCAAGACTTTTTCGATCTTTTTGAGAAGGACCAGCCGCTAGCATGGACAAAATTAGCAGACTCACCGGGTCAATTGGCAGAAAAATTAATGCCTTTTTTGAGAGATATAAGTAATGGCTTTTTTATTGAAGCTGGGGCAAACAATGGTGTATTTCAAAGCAATACTATGTTTTTAGAACAGTGCTATGGTTGGACAGGTATACTTGTTGAGCCAAATTTTAAAGAATATGAATTATGCAAAAGAATGCGCTTGAAAAGCAGAGTAATTAATTGTGCTTTAGTAGAAAGCGAAGATATAAAAGAAGTAGAAGGATATTTTTGCGATAGTGATTCTCATTTAAGTTTGACAGGAAGAATATCTTCTAGTGAAGATGAAGACAACCAAAGAAAAAAAATTAAAGTTGATGCCTTTACATTAAGTCATATTTTAGAACAGAATAATGTACAAAACAATATTGATTTTTTATCATTAGATACGGAAGGCTATGAATTGCAGATATTAAATGGATTAGATTTTAATAAATGGACTCCAAAGTTAATCTGTATAGAATCGCATTGTCATAAAAAGTTATTTAAAATAAAACAGAAATTATATAATAATAACTATATCCTGAAAGCACAACTAACTGATATAGATTTTTTATTTGAGTATAAATTATAAATCAAAGGAGAGTAAAATGAATTTATCTGATGAAGCACTTGGGGCAGTGATGATGGCCCTTCAAAAATCACTTTTAGAGCAGAGTGATATTGTACCAGTCTTGAAAGGTTTTAAATTTCAAGCAAACGAAAAAGGCGAACTTTTTGTAATGAACCCTCCAATTGTAAAACTTGGAGAAGAGGACGATGCCTAGATATTTTTACAAATGTTCAGTTTGTGATGTTGAAATGGATGTTTGGCATTCTATGTCAGAAAGGCTAACTGATTGTGAGTTTTGTGGGCACGTAGATTGTTTAGAGAAGATGCCAACAGGATTTACCACTTTAAAAAAAGCTGAACAATCTGGCAAAGTAGGTGATATAACTAAAGAAGCAATTCAAGAATTTAACGAAGAGTTGAAAGAGCAAAAGAAAGAATTGCAAAATATGGAATATAATGATTCGTAATTTACTGATAGCTTCAGTTGTATTTAATAGTATATTAGTGGCAGTGGTTGTAGGCTTGCTGCCATTTTTTCTATTTTTATCTGCTGTTTTAAATGTAGCCGCTGGTTTTTATATTGCAGCTCTAATTAAAGAGCTGAGGCAATACAATTTAGATTTTGTAGATATTTTAAATACTTGCAATGACTTGCGGAATCATATTGAAGAAGTTCATGAAATGGAAATGTTTTATGGCGAGCCTGTTTTACAGGGATTGATAGATCATACAAAGCGGGCCACAGAGGAAATGGAATTCTATCTAGATAAATACTCTGATTCCTCAGAGGAAGAAAATATTGACGACCAAAAAGAAAAAGAAGAATGAATATTTTACAAAAGAGCACGAGAACGCAATAGTGCAATACGCACTGACAGATGATAGAAAAGTGCGAACACAGCTTTACATTGAGTTAATCGGCCCAGTCTTTGATGAGATGGTTGATAAAATTGTCTATACTTATAAGTTTACAACTCTTCCAAATATTGATCCTCTCAAAGAGGAATGTAAAATATGGCTAACAACAATACTTGATAAATTTAATCCAGATTCAGGCTCAAAAGCCTTTTCGTATTTTAGTGTGATTACCAAAAATTGGTTTATTCATAAGGTAAAAAGAAACTCTAAAAAAACGAAAACAGAGCTTCAATATGATGAAATGCCTCTAGAAATAGAACAGGAATACCTCTCTACTACAAATGATTACTTGGAGAGAATGGAGCAGTATCAATTTTGGCAAAAGCTTTACTCTGAAATGAATGAGTGGGAAAAATTAAAATTAAAGGATAATGAAAGAAAAGTGTTGCAAGCAGTTAAAATACTTTTTGAGAATGCTCACGAGATTGAAATTTTTAATAAAAAAGCTATTTATTTATATCTCAGAGAAATAACTGGGCTCAACACAAAACAAGTTGTTAACAATCTTAATAAGATTAGAATCAAATATCATAACTTTAAAATAAGCTGGGAAAAACAAAAGTGAAAAATTTAGAAGAATATTTAGATGAAGCAATAACAAACATTCGAGATGACCGAGCTATGGCGTCTAATTTGTTAGTCGACTTGGTTAATGTTTTAAAAGTAGATCCGTCAAAACATCAATATTCTGGTCAAGTAGCTGCTAAATATCTTGAAACTTTGCAAAGGTCAAATGAGCAACTTGTTAAAATTACTGCAATGTTGCAAAAAAGAGAAGCAGCCACTAGTATGACAGAGCTAGACAAAGAAGAGATATATGATTTAATCAAGGGGGAGTAATAAGTGCCAAATTTTGATGTCAGCCCTGGAGTGCTAAATAATATATCCAAGCCTTTGGTCGGAAGATCTCTTGATTTAGAAACAGCTGATAACAATACTGCTCTAAGAACAATGATTGAGGATTTTTTCGCTCCAGATTCTTTAGCAGAAACTGGTCCATACAAAGGCGTAATACTTAGGGTTGAATCAGTAAACACTGGAAAAGCAGAGCCAGAGGGGTTTTTAGATTCTTTGTTTTCTTTTTTTGGAGGCAGCTCGAAACAAGTAAGAGTTAAAGCAAGAATTCCAGAGTTGCATACTCATTTGCCAGTGCCTTCAGGTGATGGCGATCCTCAGACAGATTCCTACCCTGATCATCACATAATTGATATGTATCCTACTTTTACTGCAGAGAGCGATGATGAGTTGTTCACAAAAGTTGTCCCCGGTGAGATAGGAATTTTTGACTTCGGTGATAGAAAAAATTATACAGATCCAATGTTTATAACTCCTTTGGAGGTTCAAACAAAGAGGCCAACACCTGGCTCCAGCCAAGGTTCTTTTACGACAGATTGCGCACCACCTACTGGAGTTTCCTCTGGAAATTCTTTGCCAGGCAAGAATGTAGGCATTAGCCATAGTGGCATCACGCAAGATAATCTACGCTCTCGCAATGCTGGCGCAAACGCTATCATGTTTGGAGATAGTCAGATGGGTAATCAACTGGGCAAAGCTCTGCTACAGTATGCAAAAGATTTAGGCTATAATGTTAAAAAGGCATCTGGTATTGGTAAAAGAGATGGCAGGATGTATAGATCTGGTTCGCCGACCAGTGCTTGGATTAAAGACGGTAGAAACATCGATCCACCAACAGCAGGAAAGTGGACTTTCGTACAGAGAGCTTTAAGAGCTTATAAACCAGAATTGGTTATTATATGCCTTGGGGGAAACGGAACTTTACAAGGTCAAGCAACAACTTTAATTAATAAAATTAGAAAATATGCAGAAAATGCTAAAATTTTATGGGTTGGGCCACCACCAGCTACAAAGGTCACTGTGACGCCAGAAAGATTGTTTAAAATATTTGGCAAAAGTATGAAAAAGTTCTCTGTTCAATCTGGTAGCCCTCCTAATGTAAAATATGATGTTACAAATGCTATCATCAAAAAACGAAGAAATGATAGAATTCAAAAGGCGAATCTTATTGAGTCTGAAATAAAACAGCTCCCAAATGTTTTTTATGTCAATTCTCCTAAAGTTCTTGGTTCTGGCATTGTTAATGATCCAGGTCCAAAATGCGATGGAATACATATGACAGGCAAGGGCGCTGCGCAGCTATTGTCGACTATTAAAAAGAAAGCTTCGCAAGCACCAGCCGGTACAGTAACACCAGAGAATGCTCAAAAGAAGCCAAAAGCGCCCAACAAATCAGCTCCTGCGCCAGGGAGCGGTTTATCCCCCCTGAGTAAAGAAGTACAAGATAAAATAGCGCCTATTTTAACAAAAGAAGCTCAAAAAATAGGAAATAAAGATCAAGCTAGGCAATATCTTTTAGATTATGCTAAAACAGCACCAACTCCACTAGAAAATATTGATAGTTATCTAAGTAGAGATTGGGTTAGTGGTTTTTTAGCGACTGATGGCCACGTCAAGGGAATGACTGTTGATGTAAGCCAATGGCAACCGGTTAGAATAGAAGAGCTAGCAGCTTGGCAAAACTTTACTAGCCATCACGAGTCTGATATACCTAGAAGCCCGTATGGCGTGGAAGTTGTTAAGCCTGGTAGAGTATCAACAGGCGGTGTTAGCCAAGAAGATGTAAATCCTATGGGAGGTCCAGTAGACACCAGAACTTTAATCAAAAAAACAAGTTATACATTGGCTGCAGCAGCTTATATGGTCGCAACTGGAGAGGCACAAAAATCACCGGATGTTAAAGCATCTCCAGCAGCTGTGGCTGCTGCAAGCACTGGCGGCAAGTCTGGCGGAGGTGCTGCTGCTGGCGGAGGTTCAAACAATTGTGCAAAGCCTGTTGGCGGTGTTGCAGGAAGCCAATCTGCGTATCAGCCATCCAGCCCACCTGGAAAAAGAACAAAGCCGATTCATTATAACGCAAGTGAAAGAATTGCCATATGTCAAGAGATAAATAAAAAGTTAGTAGAAAGAGGCATTAAGCCAGTTTTATTAAAGTATTTAATGGGCTTTATGGTCGTTGAGAGTCGAAATATGCGGGCTCATCCTACCTTATGCAGATTTGAACCTCACGTTTTCCACGGTTCGAGGTATAAAAAAAGAGCTTGTCGCGACGGCTTGCCTAGTTGCA